>Ga0255336_100095_pt1 | contig 210742 bp, 179 predicted proteins | sample MeOH1_35cm_T3_17_FD_189102 | JGI IMG/M metagenome (GOLD analysis project Ga0255336, IMG submission 189102) | Sandy soil microbial communities from University of British Columbia, Vancouver, Canada - MeOH1_35cm_T3_179 | ecosystem: Engineered > Artificial ecosystem > Sand microcosm > Unclassified... | reverse complement strand
GCGGTCTGTTCGGCAACACGGGGGAGGGCAACGTTCATGCTCAATCTCCAAAGTGAGGGGGCGACAACCTCACTCTGACCAAGCGCGGATCACAATCCACCCCCATGGTATCTACCGTGACTATCCGTAAAACCTGCCATCAGAGGGGTCCCCTTTGGACGCCGATACGGGGTCCCGATTGCTTGCTGATTGACAGTTCAATTGCCACAGTGTCTCAGCACTCCGTTGGCGACGATCTTAAGCTCGCTAGACCGTCGCAATTACATCTCTGCCGAAATGAGATACTGGGATCGACGGCTATCTCCGCCCGTTCCCGTTGGTAGGCCATGGACTGAGGGCAAGAAGCCAAAGGCCAATGATATTTAAGAGCGGAAACAGTGCGAGAAGGCACCAAAAGGGCGAATAGCCGATGCGTCGGAGAATTACCCCTATGGGATAGATCAGCAGCGCAGCGAATACCGCAAATATGACCAAGTGCCAGCCTGACCCGTAGGCCATCATTTCAGTTCCGTACATCATTGACCTCGTCTCCATTGTCTATCGCTTATCTTCACGAGAATCGGGTTAGGTTCCGCTAGAGCTAAGCGCTTGCGTAATCCGCGACCAATGAGGCAGCCACGCCGGAACCCGTACCGCGTAACGGTCGTAGATATCGCCAAACTTAGCTCGGACTTCTCGCTCCTCCTGCTTGGCGAGACGCACATACATCGTCACCAGCACAGGGAACATCGCCAGTGTGAGTAATGTGGGCCACTGCACGAGAAAGCCGAGCATTACAAGAATAAAGCCCAAGTATTGCGGATGGCGCACAAAGTCATAGGCGCCCGTCGTCGCCAATTTGTTGCTTCTTTGAGCCGCATAGAGCGCGTGCCAAGCTGATGAAATCAGCAAGAAGCCACTGCCGATCAAGACGAAGCTCGCCATGTGGAACGGCCCGAAATGCGGGTTTCCCTTCCAGCCAAACATCATTTCCAGTAAATGCCCAGCATCATGCGAGAACCAATCAATGCCGGGGTATCGTGTTTGGAGCCACCCGGACAGAATGTAGATGGTCAGCGGGAAGCCGTACATTTCAGCGAATAGCGCCACAATGAAAGCACTGAAGGCCCCAAGTGAACGCCAATCCCTTCCCGTATTCGGCTTGAAGAAGCTGAATGCAAAAAAGATGAAGACGACCGAATTCAGAATGACGAGGCCCCAGAGACCGTAGGCCGGTGCTTCCTGTGTCATGGTTGGACTCCTTTATCCGGCAACGGCTTGGCCTGAGGTTCGGTCGGTCCATGGTCATGGTGACCGCTCGCATCGTGATCACTGTGGTCACCGTGACCACCATGACCATGGTGCATGAAGATGTGCATCAGGGGACAGGCGAGAATGAACAGAAATGGCAACCAGCCATAGAGGTGTGCCCGGTGTTCTGACGCAAGGAAGAACCCACCAACAATGCCGAACCCAATCATCACCATCGCAGCCTTGGAGCGCCAGAAGCTCTGATGCTCAGCATGGTCACCATCTGGTGGAGTTGGCCGATTTGGTCCTTCGTGCTCGTGATCAGCATGAGAGTGCATGCACATGATATATTCCTCCTTAAGGAGAAGATTGATTAAGTGAGCGGCGATTTGATTGACGCCAGACTCACATGTGACTCATGAACTCCGGCATGAGCAGCTCATCAGCCGAGCGCTTTTGCTCATCACCGAAGGCTGCATAGAGTGGCTTAATCGCCGCATCCATAGCCTTCAGATGGTCGAGAGCCTGGCCAAGCATCTGTTCGCGACGCTCTATTCGAGACAAGAGTGTGACGGGTCCAGAAGAAGTCGACGGCATCATGTTGTTGCTCATCCTAGGCATTGGGGACGCAGCATCATGTCCCGCCATCCGCATGGCGTCGGCAAATGCATTCCAGATCGGCTGTTGGGCGTCTGTGATCTTTAACTCTGTCTTGAGGAACGCCAGACGACCCTCGATGTGCTTGGGGTTCATCATTGCAAGCATCGGCATCATGGGGATGCCGGTATTGGACATCATGCTTGCCATCATGCCGTTGGCCATCATGTTGGACGGTCCGTTGATAACTACGGTCGTGTCGCCACTGTCACTGCTTTGGTGATGGGTGTCATCCGCGAGCGCGGGGCTGATGGCGATCAGGAAAGCGCCAAGAATGGCGAACTTGTTCAGACTTTTCATATTGGTGTCTCCGCAATGTCACGATTTTCCGTCGTGACGCCCTGTCCGATTTGGACTTCCAGGTGCACACTCTGATTCCGATGACCGAGGCTTCGAGTTATCGGCGCGTCAAGTCAGCAGGGTTCTGGGAAAGGCGGATTATGCCGGCTTTGACTGATGCCTGACGAAAGCGAGGTCTTCAGTTCAGCCGATAGCTTGCGGCAATGATATTGCCTGCCCGTGAGCCAGTTAGGCTTGGGCGCTTTGCGGTGGCCGGAATTGCGGGCGGACGACCCTGCCTAAGACGAGATCGATTCGCGGGGGATTGGGCAAAGCCGAGTGGGGCTCGTACGTAGCGACCTGCGCCATTACCGGAGCACATAGAGAGACGCTAGATATCGTGTGGCAATGTTTGATTGCGCCGTCATGACTGGATTCGCACGGGTCCGTTCCAAGGCTTCCGGCCACAGCCATCGTCATGTCTATGCCGTGATGTACGTGTCGGAAGCTGTCATGGTTTAACTGTAGAACCATGGTTGTTGCATAGAGCACACAAAGAACGACACGGACCCAGCGGAGCCCCGCTAAGTGTCGTGCGATTTGCCCTATGTCGCTGCTCTGGAACATCTATCTCTTACGCCGTATACAGTACCGGATTCCCATGTGCTATAATTCACATGGGTGGGCTAACGGCGCCTTGATTCAGATCAGTTTCCGAGGCCATTAGCTGCGGCGAGGCCGCTCTTGCTCCAGAAATCTAGCCCGAGGGCCTTCTTCTGGGTGTCGACAATCATAGAAAAGACTCGGTTGCGGCGATCACAACAATATAACGGGCTGCTTTACCAAGCGCGACGGGAACCAAGAAGTTCCTGAGGCGGACCTTTAAAATGCCCGCCGCAAAGGTTAGCGGGGCGCCAACAATCGGCAACCATGAGAACAGTAGGCAGTAGACCCCATAGCGCCCGAATGTACTTGAGGCCCTATCGAGTTGGCGCGTACTGAATGGCGATAGGCGTCGCCTCAATAGATCGACACCCCAATAACCTAATGTCCAGTTCACGGTGGCGCCCATCGTGTTTCCGATCAAAGCGACTATCAGCAACAGCGCGGGGTCGAAATGCGCGGCTAATAGCCCGGCCAGAACGGCCTCTGACGACAGAGGGACGAGCGTTGCGGCGACAAATGAAGACGCAAACAGCAGCCCTAGTCCGGCTATCAAGCCAAGGTCTGGGTAGTTAAAGTCCATCAAAGTTGTGCGCTAGTTCGTCAGTTTGTGGGGCGAAATTTCTTTTACCATGCGGCCTTGACCCTCCCACGGTCGGAACCCCCATATTCATAGCCAGATGCATTCGATACAGGAGAAATACCCTATGACCAAGCTGAAGGTGTCGGACATGACCTGCAGTCATTGTGCTGGCGTTATAACCGAGGCCGTAAAGGGCGTCGACCCGAGCGCCACAGTATCCGTGGATGTCATGTCGAAGTCGGTCTCTATCGGCAGCTCAACCGATGTGCAACGCTTCTTTGCCGCCATCCGAGAGGCTGGGTATGAACCAGAGATCGAGATGAGCCCGGCATAGCGCAATGCTTTGCTGGTACCAGCGAGGGAATGATGCATCTTTGTCTCCACGCCGTCGGGCGAGGGATAAGCTGCGGTGACAAAGATGCACCTTCGTAACTTCTGCTGCGGTGTCATGGCGGCCTTGATGACCGCTAAACCATCAGTTGCCGCTCCCGCATATAGTCATCTACGTGACTGGCACTCGATGAGTATTATGGAGAAAGTGCAGGAAGCGGTCCCAATGTGGTTGGGGCCACTATATCCGCAGCCACAGACGCCTATAGATAACGACTTGCTTTACAATAACCCTGGGTCGCCATCTATCGGCAATCTAGTCGGGGATGTGACTGTCATTGAGCTTTTTGACTATCATTGTGGATACTGCAAAAGAGTCATTGGAGATCTGACGGACCTGATAGAGCACGACGCTGGAATCCGTTTGATCGTCAAAGAGTACCCTATCCTCAGCGAAGACTCCGTCACCGCCGCAAAGGCGGCACTCGCAGCAGGAAGGCAAGGTCGTTATAAGGCCATGCATGAAGCCTTGATGGCGTACTCCTGACAATACAGCGAGGCCGCTCTTAACGAGATCGCTGCCGGAGCTGGCGTTGATCCAGAACGCATGTTCTCAGATATGGAATGGAAGTTTCGACTGAAATAGAGAACAACTTGGCTATGGGTAAGCGCCTGGGTTTCGTCGGAACGCCAGGCTCCATCTTTGGCAAAGCGAGAATTCCCGGAGCAATTTCATATAGCGAAATGCACGTACTGGTGACTAAAGCACGCGCTGGAAGGCCTTAGATTTTTGCCGAGTGCGCTCTTCTGGACTAGGGCGACATTCATTAGAAGATCTCAATCCGATAAGCCGGAGCCCGTAGCATCGCCGACAATGTCGACCGATTGCGAATCGGCACCCAAGGCCAGCGTCGGATTAAAGTCACGAAGACCGATCCATTTTGGGTTCCTGTATCTCGGTGTTGAGCGAGCCTTAAGATGCCTTGCCTCAGATAACGGCCTCTCTCGACCTCAGCGATTCCGCTCGCAGCACGAGCTTTTCCCAGAGAGCCACAAAGAGCATGCCTATGCCGAGCATTCCCACAATGGGCCTGATCGGCTCAAAATAGGTAAGCAAGAGATTGCCGCCAAACAGCAACATGAGCAATTTATTGCAGATTGGACAGGCGATCCCAAGAAAGCCCAGTACACCGCCAGACCCGGCCGTCTTGATCGCGCAGGATGGGGCTCTAAGCCCCAAGTACAGGCCTGCCAGAGAGGACTCGATCAAGAGCAACGGGTATTCGTAGCCAGAAATCGGCGACATTCGAATAAAGACGACGTTGTCCCAAAGGGCAGCGACCGAACCCGCTATAATGAATATTCCGGCCGCGAAAAAGACCGATCTCGCAACCTCAATGACGGTCGTTGCCTTCAGCGAAGCCAAGGTGACCTTAAAATTAGATTTGATGAATCGCATCTTCCACTAGCTCCGAAGCAACAGGCGGATCAATTGAACCTGATACCGGGTTGCCATAGGACAAGGTCAACAACTCTGTTGCAGCCCAAAAGCGGGGCGGTGACGTATTACCGGACATCCTAGTTTCTAGAGTTTCAGCCATTGCAGCCGCAAAGCGTTTCCGATTACGGAGACTGAACTCAGTGCCATGGCGGCTGCGGCAATGATCGGAGATAGCACGATTCCGAAACTGGGGTAGAGCACCCCGGCAGCGATTGGTATGCCAAGCACGTTGTAGATGAAGGCAAGGAATAGGTTCTGGCGGATATTGTTCATAGTCGCTCGGCTGAGTTCCCGCGCCCGAGCTATACCGGCCAAGTCACCCTTGACCAAGGTAATCGCCGCGCTTCGAATGGCGATCTCCGTTCCGGTGCCCATCGCAATGCCAACATCAGCCTCTGCCAACGCTGGTGCATCGTTGATGCCATCGCCCGCCATGGCCACCACCTGGCCCTTCTGGCGAAAGTCCTTGACCACCTTATTCTTCTCATCTGGCAGCACTTCAGCCACGACATCCTGGATGCCAAGGCGCCGAGCCACGGCGTCGGCCGTCGTCTTGTTGTCTCCCGTGAGCATTACAATGCGCACGCCGCTCCGAATCAAAAGTTCAAGTGCTGGCTTGGTTGTGGGCTTCACAGGATCTGCGACCGCGATTGCTGCTGCGGCTTTTCCGTCAATCGCCATAAAAAGCGCTGTTGCACCATCCTGCCGAAGTTCTTCTGCCTTCGCCGACAAGCTGGACATGTCAACCCCAGCGTCCTGCATTATCTTCATATTACCAAGCAAGACACTCCGGCCGTCCACCTTGCCGGATACGCCTTTGCCAGTGGTTGAAGCAAAATCTCCCACTTCTCTGAAAGCCATTCCTTTGGCACGTGCCGCAGAGACGATGGCTGCCGCCAACGGATGTTCGCTCGACCGCTCTACTGAGGCGGCTATTGCCAAGGCATCATCAACGGTGAAATTGCCGGTTACTTCGATTGCGACGACTTTGGGTTTTCCCTCAGTCAATGTGCCAGTCTTGTCGACGACAAGGGTGTTCACTTTCTCCATGTGCTCCAGCGCCTCAGCATTCTTGATGAGAACGCCCGATTTCGCTCCCTTACCCACACCGACCATGATCGACATTGGTGTTGCCAGCCCCAATGCGCACGGACAGGCGATTATCAAAACACTGACGGCCGCGACAAGACCCTGGGCCAGTGGCTGGTCGGTGCCGAAGTATGCCCATGCGATAAAGGCAGCCGCAGCAATTGCGATAACAACGGGGACGAACCAACCCGCAACGGTATCGGCGAGTCGCTGGATGGGCGCACGGCTCCTCTGGGCTTCAGCAACCATGCTAACAATCTGAGAGAGGACGGTGTCAGTGCCAACCTTTTCGGCTCGCATAACAAAGGAGCCGCCACCGTTGATCGTACCGCCGATGACCTTGGAATCCGGGCCTTTCTCAACTGGGATCGACTCACCTGTCACGACCGACTCGTCCACGGAGCTGTTGCCTTCCTGAACAATGCCATCGACAGGAATGCTTTCGCCCGGCCGAACGCGAAGTCGGTCCCCGATCACTACCGCTTCCAGCGGAACTATTTCATCGTCACCGGAGGTGGTTAGTCGGTGGGCCGTTTTTGGCGCCAAATCAAGCAGCGCTCGAATTGCGCCGCCGGTTTGCGCGCGTGCCCGCAGTTCGAGAACTTGCCCCAGTAACACAAGGACAGTGATGACCGCCGCCGCTTCAAAGTAGACAGGGACCGTCCCTTCGGCGTTTCTAAAGCCCCTTGGGAATAGGTCGGGCGCGAACATCGCGAACACACTGAAGATGTATGCTGCCCCGGTGCCAAGCGCGATCAGCGTAAACATATTCAGTCGGCGCTTTACGGCGGATACAGCACCACGCTCGAAGAATGGGTATCCACCCCACAATATGACGGGCGATGCCAAGATAAATTGAATCCAAAGCGCAACTTTCGGATCAATATATTGGTGAAGCATCAGCCCGGGAAAATGCGATCCCATCTCCAGGGCCAGAACCGGAACGGTCAAGACGAGGCCAACCCAAAAGCGACGGGACATATAAGCTAACTCGGGATTTCCCTGATCGTCTGCCCAGGCGACCAGTGGCTCCAGGGTCATTCCGCAGATCGGACAATTCCCCGGTGCATCCTTGCGGATCTCTGGATGCATTGGGCAAGTATAAATCGTTCCTGGTTTTGACAGCGCGGGAGGAATATCTTTTTTCTTTACATATCTTTCCGGGCTCGCCTCGAATTTCTGTTTGCAATTGGCACTACAGAAATGGAAGGACCCCCCATCGTATGAGGTGGAGAACGTCGATTTGGTTGGGTCCACCATCATGCCGCAAACTGGATCTTTCGCCGGTGCGCGGTGATCCAGATGAGCGTGGTCATGACGTCCTTGATGGCCGTGGCTATGGTCTTGGTTCACTGGTCGCTCCTTAGATCTAGTGACAAAGCGCTATCGCGCTCCGGCCGACAGGGGTTGTTATGGTTACGCCGAGGGGCCCTGCGGGCGGGTTAACCGGAGGCGCCAGCCTCCGGCATCCGTCATTGCATGCTACGTTCGAGCGTCCTACGCATAGCGATCATAGACGATCTCGGTCATCATACCGGTCGCCATGTGCAACAGGTTATGGCAGTGCAGGGGCCACCGACCGGGATTGCCTGCGTCAAAGGCGACCGTAACGGCAGCCATTGGAGGTACCAGAACGGTGTCCCTGACCGCGCCATTCATCGGCTTGCCGTTAATGCCGATCACCTGGAAATGGTGACCATGAAGATGCATGGGATGCGCCATCATGGTCTGATTCGTCATCTCCAGGACAACCCGCTGGCCTTCGCTCACCATAAGCGGCCGATGATTTGCCCAGGTCAGGCCATTGATCGACCAGACGTAGGGCTCCATGGATCCGGTCAAAGCGACCTTGTGGGTGACATCCACAGTGCGGGGGGTAAGCGGCTGCAGTGCCCGCAACGTTGCTTCCAGCGTTAAGTCAAGGATACCGCCCTTCTGAGAGCCGGTACTGGCTATTTTCGTGATGTTTGCGCCTGGTGACGCAAGGATGATACCCGTTTGAGCGAAGTCACCTTCCCGTTGAGCCAAGATGGGAAAGGCTCCCGAGCCAGGCAGATCGATTAGAACATCGAGCCGCTGCCCCATCGAAACGCCGAACCGGTTCCCCTTGATCGGCTTGACGGGATTGCCATCCACGGCGATCAACTCGCCGGATAATTCTCCGAGATTGAGGGTGAACGCCGTGGACGTGGCTCCATTGATCAGACGTAGGCGGACGCGTCCATTGCGTTCGATCTGGACAATCTGCGGGTCCTCCAGTGTCCGGTCGTTGGCAAGATACGCATCGTAGTCAACGTCATTCAGATCCATTTGCATAGACCCTGACATCGAGCCTGTGGGCGTCTGACTTGGTTGCGTGCTTGGCGACGACCCGCCAGACATGTCCATGCCCGGCATGTTCATGTTACCAGCTCCAGACATATCCATGCCTTGCATGTTCATGCCTTGAGCAGCAGCGGAACCTTTACCTTTGGTCAAGCTAGCCAGCAGATCGGCCGGGTTCTTGAAAGTGAAGTCATGAAGCAGAACGGTAACCTCTTGGAGATCCGCCGCCATATCCTCTTTGCTGCGCACGATCAGTGGCGCAGCCATCAGCAACTGCTCCTGAAGGCCGTGATGCGAATGCATCCAGTGCGTGCCTGTCTGTGGGGCGAAATCATATGAAGCCGACTTCCCTGTTGGTATGAGGGGCCGCTTCGCATCTGCGACACCATCCTGAAGGTAGGGCGGCGTCATGCCATGCCAGTGAATGACAGCGTCCTCGCCTGCCTGATTTTGCAACATCACATTGAACCGCTCACCTGGCTCCAGGAAAAGGCCTGGCTCGCCGTTGGCGCGAAGGATTCCAAAGACCTTAGCGGACTTTCCAAGGACTTCCAGATTGCGCTGCACGATCCGCAGTTCGGTCGGCGCCGCTGCCTCGGCTAAGCTCTGAAAGGAAGGGAAAGCAGAGACTAAACCTGCTGCCGCTGTTGCAGTTGAATACGCAAGAAAGTTGCGTCTTGATAGATTCCGATTCATGGAGTGTTCCTATTCATCTGACAAGTCCGAAGGCGCGTTCTAGCGCCCTCGCGATATTGGATAGATGCGTCGCTCCGCGTTCACATCGGAGCCGAGCGATCAAACCGACTATGTCAAATGGATAGACGCGGAGGGCGTGGCGTAGGAGCCGGATGTAAACCGCGCTCGCTCGTCGCTGTGGCTGTTGGCTCAATGGTCAGAGCCAGGCCAAGAGCGGGCACTGCAAAACTCGGCGACTCCAGCATCTGAACGGAGGGACAAGACGTTCCGAAGCAGCAGTTGGCCTTCTGGACCGGGGATTGATTGCATTCCCCCGATTTCGCGCTTCCGACGTCCTGCATCGCATTTTGCTGACCCATCCCCGGCTGAAGTTCGCTCGAACAGCCGGGAACGGCGTGCATTCCTCCGTGAGATGCGTCAGCCATTGCGGCTTCCATCATAGGCAGCAGGGCAAATGCCACCGTAACGAGCACGGCGGTCAATGTCCTGAGAAGATGTGAAGCAGTGAAGGGCATCATGCAATCCCTGTTACACCCTGAAGATAGGTGCAGCCTTGATCTAGCTCAATACCATAGCGCAGCGTGACATCATTCTGCGCGGTCTTCATGAAGGAGCTGAGATAACTCCTATTGGGCGACGCAGGTTAAGCCTTCGCAGTCCGGAGGCTATCAGTTACCCATAGTTCCTTGGGCATTTTTTGAAATTTGTTCCTGAAAGTTGCGCTGCTTTTCGGGCCAAGTGCTTTTAATGAAGGCAATCGTTGCCTTAATTTGGTCGTCGGAGAGCGTCGCTTCAAAGGACGGCATATCAGTTTTGTAATCTTTTCCGGCAAACGCCTGGACCCCGTTCTTAACGATCTTGAAAAGATCAGCGTCGCTGTGATGCCAAGTGTGGCCAGTTGCATCATGGGGCGGAGCTGGGAGCTTTCCGTCAGGCTTGCGTTGCATCCAGTTAGGCTGACCTTCCAATTTGATGCCATGGCAACTGGCGCACCGCTGACTATATAGGTCCTTGCCCATGGCGATCACGCCAGCATCGATTTCTATATAAGTCGGTGCCTGCCTCGCCTGCCACGCGATCTGGGTACCTATAATTGCCAAGGCACCAAGAGAGACCGCAATGGCGACGGCATGGCTTCTTTTCATTGGGAAACGGGCTTTCTGGCGTTCAAGGGAAATCACGAACTTGAAAACATCACTGTCGAAGTTCTCATGATGTCATTCTGAGCTACCCGGCGAGCCTACGTCCAGGCCTTGACCTTCCCTCTGTGGGAAGCCTTAAAGTGCCATGCCCTCCAGGAATGAGAGAGCATTTTCGTCGCTCATTTGCGCTGCTCGACGACACGTATGACACTAGTAGCCACCGGACAAATAAAGAGACTGCTGGTTCCGCTCACCATTCTTCTGGTGACTCTGATGGTCTGGTGTAACGTGGCCGATGCGTTTATGGATGCCCACGCTGACACCGCAGGTACAATCCAGATGAGTGATGCGGGCGTCAAGCCGGTGTCCATAAAGGAGCACCGGGGCGTACATGGTCAATGCTCGACGCCCTGGAACACCCGTCAGGCGGCAGCGTTTAACTCGCCTGCAGCAGGTGAGCGAAGTCCTTATCGCCTGCCACCCGACGCATGGACGGTCTCTCACGGAATAGAACCCGAAATCCATCCCCCGGCATCTATTCAACTTTGAGCGCGTCCAGCGGTCACGCTTTGCTGCGCAGCCACAGATCTATGCAAACCGACGAACGCTCTGCGTCCGTTAAATATTGGCGCGCGACCGGCTCGAAACGCCGCTCGTGCAGCATTACCACTGAGAACATTCGTGAGATTCCACGAACAGCCGAAAATCAGGCGCGTCTTTAGTCGAAGAGCGATGTTAATGGCAGGCGGCCAGCTCGCGTTACTTGGCGGCTTGGTCAGCCGTATGTATTACCTGCAGGTTGTCGAGCGCGACAAATACCAAGCACTGTCCGACAAGAACCGAATTAATCTCCGGGTGCTTCCGCCAAGGCGAGGCTTGGTGCTGGATCGCTACGGCACACCTATTGCTGACAACACTCCGACTTATCGAGTGGAAATCACCGCCGAGCAAGCGGCGGATGTCGACGATGTGCTCCAACACCTGACAGAACTCACGCCTCTAACAGAAGGGCAAGCTGCGAGAGTTGCAACCAAACTCAAGCATCAGCGACCGTTTATTCCTGTAGTGGTCGTCGAAGAGCTGTCAATGGAAGACATCTCGAAGGTGGAATTGAACTTGCCGGACCTACTGGGTGTGTCTGTGCAAATGGACGAGAAGAGAGACTACCCTTATGGGGGGATCGCCTCACACATTCTTGGCTATGTCGCCAGCCCATCCGAAGAAGACGTCGCCAACAATCCATCGCTTGCGACGCCAGGTCTGCGAAATGGGAAGGCCGGGCTCGAAAAGCAATACGAAGAGCTGCTGTTAGGTGAGGCTGGTACGGCGCAGGAGGAAGTCAACGCAAGCGGACGGGTGATGCGACAGCTCGGTCGGCAAGAAGCAAAATCAGGTTCGAATCTGACGACAACACTGGATGTGAGGTTGCAATCATTTGCCCACCAGCGCTTAGTCAGCCAGCTCTCTGGCGCTGCAGTGGTGCTGGATGTGGAATCAGGTGCAATTCTCGCGATGGCATCCGCGCCGGGTTATGATCCGTCGGCCTTCTATCACGGAATTAGCGCAGACTACTGGCGCCGTCTGACAAGCGACGAATTCCAGCCGCTGACGAATAAGGCAATTTCTGGCCAGTATGCACCAGGTTCGACGTTCAAACCGATTACAGCCCTGGCAATTCTGAAGGCGGGAATAGATCCGGCAGCAGAGGTCATGTGTTCAGGTGTCTATACTCTCGGCAACGCCAAATTTCACTGCTGGAAGAAGGGTGGTCATGGTCGCGTATCGATGGTCAGCGCCATTCAGCACTCATGCGACGTCTACTTTTACGAGATGGCTAGGCGTATCGGAATCGATGCTGTTGCGGAGATGGCCAAGCGCTTTGGCCTGGGCCAAATTACTGGTGTCGACCTGCCTAGCGAACGCTCAGGGCTCATCCCGTCTACCGGCTGGAAGCGAGCCGCACTGGGTGCACCTTGGCAGCAAGGCGAGACGTTGGTGTCTGCCATCGGGCAAGGCTACGTCCTTGCAACGCCGCTTCAGCTTGCGACCATGGCTGCACAGTTGGCAAACGGCGGACGCCGAATTACACCGTACTTCGTGTTGCCGCAAGAAGGGCAGCAAGCAAACGGAGAAATTGGCATCGACCCTCGCTGGCTTGAAATCGTGACTGGAGGAATGAATCTGGTGACGAATGATCGCCAAGGAACAGCCTTTGCCGCTCGCATTGATATTCCTGGGATGGAAATGGCCGGAAAGTCTGGCACATCCCAAGTGCGCCGCATCTCATTAGCCGAACGTAGGGCGGGCGTAATTAAGAACGAGGATTTGCCCTGGTCCCGGCGAGATCATGCGCTCTTCATCGCATTCGCACCGGTTGCGGCGCCAAAATATGCCTGTGCGGTCGTTGTGGAACACGGTGGGGGAGGTTCGGCGGTGGCGGCGCCGATAGCAAGGGACATCCTGGTGGACTGTCAAACAAAGAAATAATCTATCCGCCTGGCGATCAGTACTCCCCAGGGCATGACGTGCGGCACGGAAGCAACACTTTGTAGAAGGCGCTGGTAACGATACCTAGGGTGATCAGGCTTCCAATATGCTCTGTGATCATTTCCGGCATTAAAGTGGATGCGTGAAAGAGCGCCAAACGCAACATTACCACGGCGAAACTAGCGCTGGCTAAACCGGCCAGAACCGCACTTCGGCGTGCCAGAAGTGGTGCTGCCCGCCTCAGCATCACCGTCAACATGATCATGGGCAGAAGGGAAAAGCTGATCAGAAGTAGCACACAACTTCTGGCTGGCATGAAGTCCAATACCGACAACGGATGTCCAGGCATCTCCGACCACAGTCCGACAGCGAGAAGGCCAAGCCACGCGGCCAAAAATGGCACTGGTAGGTATGACACCCACAGTGGCCGATCAGGCTTGCTGGCCGAGAAAGCGCCGAACGCAGAAATCACGGATGTCATTGCCGCAACCCCCATTTCCCATCGCTCGAACCGTATGTTTAACGTCCCTAAGGTGTCTGACCGTGCCAGCCCTAAGAGGAGCGAAACGGATGCCAGAAGCAACGGGATCAGCCAATAGATTGTCCGGCACGTCGAGCCTGGTAGCCGCCGTACAGGGCGGAGGTCCGCAGCAAGGTTTTCTATCAACACATCTGTCCTCATGGGCGAGTACCTCAGTCAGATCAGAAGCGCCAGCAATCGCCGAATTTTACCGCATATTGCCGGTGTGTCCCAGGGAATAACGCCCTGGCTGCGGCCAAACCGTTAGGCCGTGCGGCTCCATGCCGACATGAATTACCTTGACGCTCCCAGTATCGGTATCGATGGCGTATACGACGTCGTCATAACGGCCGGACAGCCAAAGGTATTTACCGTCGGCACTCACGTTGCCCATGTCCGGGCTCCCCCCGCCAGGGATCGGCCAATTGCCAACAATGCTCCGGCTGCCGAAATCGATAATCGAGACGCTGCCTTTGCCCAACGGCTTCCCATGGATCTGGTCGGTCCCCCGATTGGCGACATATAGCTTGCTTCCATCACGGCTAGGGTAGAGGCCATGGGCGCCGACGCCCGTAGCAATGAATCCAATCTTAGCGAAGCTGTTCCCGTCGATCAGGTGCACGCCGCCGGCCTTCATGTCCGCGACATAAAAGACCTTGCCATCAGGCGAAACTCTGATGTCCTGCGGCATCCCCTTCTTTTCGAGCTGCAGATAGCCGAGCACTTTTCGGTTGACCATGTCAATCTTCGCGAGGCCGCCATCGAACTCGCACGTGAAGATCACGTACTTGCCGTCAATCGAGAAGTCCGCGTGGTTGATGCCCTTGCACTTGGGAACATCCAGACTCGATTTTAATGCCATCGTATGCGGATCGCGAAAGTCGAGCCGCGCATGCGCTTCCGCAACCACGATGGCCTCTTGGCCATCCGGTGTGAAGTACATGTTGTAGGGGTCATCGACCATCACCGCTTGGCCAGGTTTGCCCGTCTTAGGATCAATCGGCGTTAAGCTGCCATCTGTCCGGCCCTCAGCGTTATTTGCGACCCAGAGTGTCTGCAGATCCCAAGAGGGAACGACATGCTGCGGGCTGCGGCCGACAGGAAATTTGTCCACTACAGTGAAGTTGGTTGGGTCGATGACGTAAACATTGTTCGAGCGCAAGTCAGGAACATAGACGCGAGAAAGTGCGCCTTGAACTGCAGGGTTGAAGTGATTGGCGCCCGCGTCGCCATAAAGGTTCTTGTCATCGGTTACAGTTGGCATTCCAGGAAAGACGGATGTCAGCGGTTCAGCATCCGAGGCCTCGGCGATAAAAAGACTCGAGAGGACAATCGCTAACGCGGATACCAAGTGCAATGACCGTTTGTGAGACATGAAAGCTTCCAGGATGAGATCAGAAATTGGGCAATTTCAGGGGTTGCCAGTGTCGCGTCGGATTGCCTGCACCGTCACGCGGACGATAGCGTCAATGCCAAGTTTTCCGAGTTCGGCAGTGGATCGTCGTGGATCGCCACCATAGACACCGTCAGCCTGGGTTGGCTTTGGTGCCGACTTCAACTCCGTCTGCCGAACCATTTGCGGCGCTACAGCGAGTTGCAGCGACGTATCAGCAAGCGCAGCATGCGTCCCGATCTCGTTGTCCTGGTAGCCCTGCTTGTGCAGGATCTCGGCGTAGCCGTCCGAACTCATCTGATAATACTCGGGAGGATTAATCGCGCGGGCAGACGAACCGGCCCATGCCTTGTTAAGTCGAGACACCGCAGTTTTGAGGTCCTTTTGGTATCCACCGTGATCGCCCAGGAACACAATATTTTTAAAGCCGTGAACCGCAAAACTATTGGCGGCCGATTCTAAGGTTTTTTCGAATGCATCGTCTGAGACAGTGATTGTGCCCGGAAATTTCATATGCTCAGTCGGCGGGTTAAAGCCACCTTCCGGTACGTAGGCAATAACTGGAGCGATAATCGCATTTCCAAGTTCTTCAGCGATCTTCCCGGATATGATCCTGACACGCGCATTATGCTTGCCGAGAGCCACATAAGGGCCGCTTTGTTCGGTCCCGCCGATGGGTATGATGATTGTGGTCTTGCCGCCATTCACCTGGTCCCGAAGTTCTGTCCAGGTCATGTCTTCCAGGAAGACTGTGGCTGACGTTTGCGCCACAGCGACATTCGACAACAGCAGGTACGAGCCAAATACTAACGATTTGATCAGCTTGCAAAGCATGCAAAGTCCTCAAGGCGAGAGTCGAGTACCGCTTTTTGCTCCTTGAGATGATGTTCGTCCAGGAAGTTTTGAACTTGACCTTCCCTCTGTTGGAAGCCGCAGACTATCCAACTTTGCCTCTGGAAAACTCGACGGTGACCTTGGTGCGCGGACGCTTTGTGTTTCGGCGTGCGATAGGGGCTCTGGCACCAACGAGTGTTCAAACATCCGACCCGGAATCTGCCATCGAATATGCCAATGAAAGCGTTATCGTTAGGCTTTCTGGATGTGAGGAGTCGAGGTGCGAGCGACAAGTCTGTTCCCCGATTGTGAATCAGCGCCGAAGTGGTACCCTACTGCTGACCAGAGCCAAATTGCTGATATTATGATCACCAATTCGATCTGCGTGGGGGCGGTCGGCGCCGATCTGGACCCCATCACCTTTGGAATTTCCGTACTCACTTCAGCAGGTTAGATGGCTCTACGGTGGGGGCCTACTTCGGTGCTGGTTCACAGCTATTTGAGATCCCCGCGTCTTATAGCGGCGTTGTCTTGGATGACTGAGCTCCGTCCATAACCCCTCGCGCACCAAGTCATCCATTGTCTTCGAGATTCCCCGGCGCAGGATGCCCACCATGTCGTCAATCTGGTCTGTGGTAATCACGAGGGGAGGCGACATAACGCACATGTTGATCAAGGGGTGCACGAGCAGCCCGAGCTCCTGGCAATGCTTGTCGATGCGTTTGCCAACTTCGAGATCCAGCTTCAGCGGATTTTTGCTGGTATGGTCGGCGACGCATTCTATACCTGCCATTAGACCACGGCCGCGCACCTCTCCTGTCAATCAGTGTTGATTCGGGACCCCATATCGGCATCCAAAAGGGGCTCTGAGTCATATTTGGTGCAGGCGCGTTGATATTGGTGAATTTGACCAGCAGAGGTGTTCACCATGCGTCAACAGGCGTTCCGTGACGCGCTTGCCCCGACGGGATTGTTGATCGACCAAATCGAACTCGTGGGCGACCAGATCCGGATTACCGGGCGATCCCGCTTCTCCGGCTCAATCTGCCCGAGGTGCGGGCGCCGATCGACGCACATCCATAGCCATTACCGACGAACATTGGCGGATTTGCCGTCCCACGGACGGTCCGTCCGGATCAACCTGTTGGCCCGCCGGTTCCGTTGCGTGGCTCCGGATTGTCCGAAGCGGGTCTTCACCGAACGCTTTTCAGAAGCGCTGGCGCCTGCCTTCGCGCGTCGAACGGCACGCCTGGAACGGATCGTCCACCACCTGGGGCTGGCATTGGGCGGGCGGCCAGCAGCCAGTCTCGCGCGTCGCCTCCTGGTGCCGGTCAGCAAGGATACGCTGCTTCGCTCGGTGCGACGACACGCGGCTGGAGTGAGGAGCGCGCCGACCATTATCGGCATTGATGATTGGGCCTGGAAGCGGGGCCAGCGCTACGGCACCATCATCTGCGACTTGGAGCGCCGCTGTATCGTGGATCTGCTGCCGGATCGCGCAACGGCCACCGTCGAAGCATGGCTCAGAGCACGGCCGGGGATCCGCGCGATCTCACGGGATCGCGGCGGCTGCTATGGCCATGCTGCGGCTCGCGCATTGCCGGGCGCACGGCAGGTCGCCGATCGCTGGCACCTCATGGAGAATGCCAGCCAAGCCTTTCTGGACATCGTGCGCAAATCGATGCGCGTGATCCGCCGAGCTCTGGGCGGCGGCGATCTCGACCCGGCACGCCTGACTTATGTTGAGCGTTTGCAGTATGACGGCTACCAGCGGCGCCAGGAAACGGACGCCGCCATCCGGCGTCTGGCCGACACAGGAATGGCGATCAAGACCATCGTGCGCGCCACAGGCTACAGCAGGAAGACCGTTCGCCAGGTCCTGCGCGGTGGACGCGCCGACGTGTTTCGAAACCGGGCGAACTCTCTCGGACTTTGGCTTGACGCCCTCGACAGCGAATGGACCGCTGGCTGCCGGAACGGCGCCGAGCTCTGGCGCCGCCTGAAGAAAAGCGGCTTTCCAGGCAGCCTCCGCGTCATCACCGAATGGGCGACCCGTCGCCGCCGGACTGAAGCGGCGCCGGATGGTATGCCACAAAAGTGTCCATCCGCCCGCGTTGTCGCCCGCCTCTTGACCATAGCGCGCGATCAGTTATCGCGGCAGGACGCATTCCTTGTCGCCATGATAGAGGCGGCCATCCCCGCGCTCACCGCAGTCCAAGATCTGGTCGACCGCTTCCACGGCATGGTCCAACGGCAGCAGAGTAACGAACTTCCAGCCTGGATCGATGTCGCAGCCGCGCTCAGCGAGCCTTGGTCCAACGGACAAACCGAAGGCCAGATCACCAAGCTCAAACTCGTGAAGCGCCAGATGTACGGCCGCGCCAAGCTCGATCTGCTCCGCGCCCGGCTCGTGCCACCCGCCTGAACAAGATCAAGGCCTGCACCAAATATGATTCAGAGCCCAATAAGGACCCCGTTTAGGGGGTGATAAGCATCCAAAAGGGACCCCTTTGACGGTGGGGTTCAGTCTTTTTGACACCGCTCATAAGGGGGGCCTGGCGACGAGGCGCAGGACCATCGAGATTTGGTACATAAGGCAATGGTTAGCATCGCGGACACTGCTCATGTCGCACCTCTTCCAAGGCCGACCGCTTTGCCGAGGAAGGCGCTTCATATGGCACCACTCGAATGCCCGGACCCCGTCACAAGTTCAAACGTTATAATCTGATGACCCAAAATCAGACGGCCCCGAATAGCTTGCTTAGCCAAGCCATCTGCTTGCTCTCTTGGTAGCCTTGGCCCCCCTCATGGTTGTTGAATTCGTATTCCACCATGGTCTTTTCCCCGACATAAGCGTTGAAGGCACCATAGACCGTTGAGGGTGGGCAGATGTCGTCCATCAGACCAACGGAGAACAGCGCCGCCGCCTTCGACTGCCGGGCGAAGTTGACGCCATCGAAATAATCGAGGGTTCGAAAAACCGCAGCTTTCTTTTCTCGATGTTGCGCGAGAAAGCGAACGATTTCACCGTAGGGGTCCCGCGCGGCGATCTGCATGCCGCGCCGGTAGTCGCATAGGAATGGCACGTCCGGCATGACGGCCTTGACCCGGTGGTCTATGCCGGCAACGGCAAGCGAAATGCCGCCACCCTGGCTGTCACCGCAAACTGCGACGCGTTTGGGGTCGATGAAGTCCTGCCCCACCAGCGCATCTATCGCTCGCACACCGTCGGTGAAGACGCGCCGATAGTAATAGTCATTCTTGTCCAGCACGCCACGCGTCATGAAACCGGGAATTGCTGAAGTGGAACCAACCGGGTCGGGAGTCGCCCCGACGCTCCATTCGCTGCCTTGCCCGCGGGTATCCATGCGGAAATAAGCAAACCCCGATGCCGCCCAATGTAACTGTTCATGCGCCAAGCCACGGCCTCCACCATAGCCGATGAACTGCACCACCAGGGGCAACCGATCTTCGCGCAGGCGGGGCAAAATCAACCAGCCCTTGATCGGGTGCCCGCCAAAGCCCGGAAATGTCAGGTCAAAGACTTCGACAGCCTTAAGTGTCGTCTGAGCCGGCACAATACTGACCTCGCCGTCCGTTCGTCGAGCCTCGGCGATGGTGGACGTCCAAAACTGGGCAAAGTCATCTGGCTTGGTGACGCTGCTGGTATAGGCTCCCAGCTCAGGATGGATCAGATCTGGAAATGGCATGCTTGCTCCCGAAGTCGCGTTCGAGGAAAGGACGGGTTGTCGAATGAATGAGCCGGGCTTCAGTCAGCGGCGCGGTCAGCGCAGATCGGCCGGAATTTCCGTCAGAGCCGTATCGAGTGCCGCGAGGCACCGAGACGCATCCGAAAGGCTGAAGACAAGCGGCGGCCTGATTTTGATGATATTGCCCAGGGGACCGGTGGACGAGACCAAGACACCCAGAGCTTTCATGCGTTCGCGGACCCAACGGGCAGCGAGCTTTGCCGGTGTGAGGGACTTGCTGTCGGAGACGAGTTCGACGCCCCAAAACAGGCCCCGTCCGTGAACATGACCAACCACCTCATGCCTATTGAATAGCTCATCGAGGCCGACCCTCAGAGCCTCGCCGCTTCTGGCCGCGTTGCCCTGCAGGTCTTCGCCCTGGAGAACGTCCAGGCAGGCATTGGCCACCACCGCAGAGACAGTATTGCCGCCAAAGGTGTTGAAGTAGCCGGTCTGTCTTTGGATTGCTTCAGCGATTTCGCGGCGGGTGACCACCGCCGCAATAGGATGACCGTTACCCATGGGCTTACCCATCGTGACGATGTCCGGCTCAACCCCGAAGGCTTGAAAGCCCCACATATGCGTTCCGGACCGCCCAAACCCCATTTGAACTTCATCGGCTATGGCGAGGGCTCCGGCAGTAGCCGCTGCGTCGTACGCGCGTGACATGTAGTCGGCTGGCGGCACAAGTGCTCCATTGGCATCAAAGATGCTGTCGGTCAGCAGCGCCGCCGCTCCATGGCCAGACGCTTCCAGATGTTGGGTGGCGTCAACGATATAGCCCGCGTATTTCTCGCCAGCATTGTTCGCGTCATATCGGTGAATGCCGCGATAAAGATTGGGAGCGGGGACGGCCGCCACCCAATCCGGTTTGTCGTTGATATCGTAGTCGATGAGCGACAGTGGGGTGACGACCGAGGTATTGCCGTGATAGCTGTTCTCGGTGACGACCACGCCCTCGCGCCCGGTCACCACCTGAGATAAGCGAACCGCGAGATCATTGGCTTCGGAGCCGGTACAGACGAAGATCCAGGTGTCAAGGCTGGCAGGCAATGTGGCGGAGAGCCGCTCGCCAAGCCGAACAATTTCCTTGTGCAGGTAGCGCGAATTGGTATTGAGGGTACTCGCTTGACGTGCGAGAGCCTCGACAACATAAGGGTGGCAATGCCCTAAATTGGCGACGTTGTTGTAGCAGTCGAGGTACTCAGTGCCGAAGGCGTCGTAAACCTTGCAGCCGCGACCACGTACTAGCTCAAGAGGTTCGTTGTAGAAAGTGTAGGTCTTGCCGAGAACAGCCTCTCGGCGGCGCAAGAGCCCCGGTGTCGGACCGGCTGACGTCGATGCGACAACTTCCGGAGCCGGCACAACTGATGGCATCATGCTGCCGATGAACTCATCGTCCTGAACGGCGCTGATGCGCAAGATGGCCGCCACATAGAGTGACTGCAGTTCATCGAGGTCGCTGTCGCGTCGGCCATGTATTGCGCCCTGGTAGGAAACGAGCGCGACCTGAAGCACCAGGCGTGCCAGCACGAGATCCTTGAGAACAGCCAGGTCAGCCGCCTCCAGTGGCATAAAGCGCTGGTACCCCCGCACCAGGGCGGCTGCAGCGAAGAGAGGATCCGGCGTCCAATGAATCAGCGACGCAATGGAAACCGCCAAATCTTGCGCTACCGGACCGAAGACCATATCACCGAAGTCGATGACGCCCTCCACTACCAGGTCGGGGTCAAAGCGCACCAGCACGTTTGACTCGTGAAAATCGTGATAGATGACCTGCGAGCGAAGGCGGGGCAATTCCTCATCGATCACCTTGGAAAGGCGCGGCAGCAGCTTTTCGACAATGGCGGCGATGGACGCCGGAATGTGAGGCCACAGCCAATCGCCAAAGAGGAGACCATTGCTGAGATCCCAAGGCATCGCCTGAGGGGTGCAACTGCCTCGAAAGCCCTGTAAGCCGCGCGCCAGCCGTCCATGAGCGGCGCCGAGCGCCACCAAGTCTTCGGCATTCAAGGCTCGATTGCCCTCTTTTAATTGGCCAAAGAGAGGGCGGCCGGGAAGGAAGGAAAGGACCCGCATGGTGTGAGGCCGGCCGTCTTCGTCGGCCACCTCGCAACTGGCCTGACCGTCGTAAGTCCGCCGCAATCGTGGCACGGCAAGACCCCGGTCGACACGTGCGAGATGTTCGAGCGCTTCGGCCTGGAAGGCAAGGTTTTCCGAAGGCTCCTGAAGGGAGGCGACTTTTACCACCAGCGACGCGCCATCGGGGGTGACGAGCCGATGATTCTGCTCTCTCTCGCCGCTCAATCTGTGCCACTCACCGGCGAGGCCGTATGCCTCCTGGACACGTCGTGCAATCAGCTCCAAGGGCAGCTGTGGCGCCCGGATGCTGCCGAGCAATGCCCGCATTGTGGTGTCATCGAGCTGTGATTGCGTTTTCAATCTGGAACCTCGGGAAATTGCGCACCCAGTTCCTGGGAGGCTGATCAGCCTCCCAGGAACTGGCAGGGCACGGTTGCATCTGAGATCGACCGGAGCCATAAAGATCGGCGCCCGACGGCCGAAACAGATAGTGCCGAAAACACGACAGTCAAAAATCAACGCGGCGCTTACGGGCACATGACTACTTCAGCTCGTCACCCGCAAGACCCCATTTCTTTAGCAGGGATTGATAGGTGCCATCCGATTTCATCGAGTCGAAGGCGGCTTGGATCGCCGTCTTCAACTCACCGTCGTCTTTGCGAATCGCAATGCCGGCCAATATCTGGGCGAATGGATCACCGCCGATATCGAAGACTGGGCCGGCCTTCTCCAGGAAATAACCCGCCGTTTCTAAGGTGGTGCCATAGACCGCGACCTGGCCGATCTGGAGCGCTTGCCGGGCGTCACTGTCCTTCGGAAAGACGACAACCTCAGCCGGCGGCTTTCCGGCCGCGGCGAACTTCTTGTTCTGTTCCTCGATCAAGCTCTGCATGGTCGTCCCGTTCTCAATCGCGATCTTGAGGCCCGAAAGATCTTCGAGACTCTTGATGTTCTTGGGATTGCCCTTGGGTACCAGCAGGGACTGGCTGCTGTACATGTAGTCGACGAAATCAACCACCTCGCGGCGCGCCGGCTTATCGAACAACTGAGACAGGACCGCATCGCAATTCTTGGCCAGCAAGGCCGGAACAATTCCCGAGAACGGCGTGTTCAACCACTCCGCCTTCACGCCCAGGCGCTTAGCGATCTCCGTGCCGAGATCAACATCAAAGCCCGTCGCTTGGCTGTTCTCGTCGAAGAACTCCAGCGGCGGAGCGGAAAGGTCGGAACAGTATACAATCGTCCCGGCCGCCGCGACATTGGCCGGAGTCTTGATATCAGCGGCCTCCGCCGTGGCGATGACGGTCAGTCCGCTGGCGATGAGACTGGCGGCAAGGAACTCTGCAAAACATAATTTGCCCATATTCTTCCTCCCTGTTTTTTCTGACGCGCTAATGAGACCGGCTTAACTTTCTCTCGCTGACGATGGGTGCCTCGGGAACTTCACTCACCTGTCCTGATCGACGTCCACAAGCGTGAACGCAAGCGCTTTATCTGCAGCGATGTGCTGGTTTCGCCGAACAGTTTTGATTTCAATGCATCCGACGGGTAGATACCAGGGTTGCTGAGGTCCTCGGCCGGAATGATTCCCTCTTTCAGCGCTGCCTTATTGGGCGAGGCCGTGTGCAGCTCACTCGCATTCTGGGCCGCGACGCGGGCGTCCAGCAGATAATTGATATAAGCTAGCGCGTTTGCCGGGTGAGGCGCGTCCGCAGGAATTGCCAAGTTGTCGATCCATACCATCGTGCCTTCCTTGGGAATGGAATAACCAACGTGGACTTTGCCGCCCGCTTCCGCCGCCCGAGCCTTAGCAATGAAGAAGTCGCCGCTCCAGCCGATGCTGAGGCAGATCTCGCCATTGGCGATATCACTTAAGTATTGGGAGCTGTGGAAATACCGCACGTAAGGCCGGATTGCCTTCAACGTCTCAGCCGCCTTAGCATAGTCGGCAGGGTTCTTCGAACGGGGGTCCAGTCCGAGGTAGTTGAGGGTGATCGGTAGGATCTGGTCGCCGGCGTCCAGAATGGCGATCCCGCAATCCTTGAACTTCGCAGCCCATTTCGGATCGAGGACCATGGCGAGGCTGTCGACCGGCGCGTCGGGGGCGCGTTCCTTGATCTTGTCGATATTGTAGCCAATGCCAGTGGTGCCCCAGAAATAGGGCACTGAATACTGGTTGCCCGGGTCGAATGCAGCCGCAGCACGCGTCACGTCTGGATCGAGATTGGCAAGGCTGGGAAGCTTCGCTTTGTCGAGCTTCATGAAGACGCCAGCGCCGATCTGATCTACCAGGAAGCCGCCGCTCGTTACCACCACGTCGTAACCGGTGTTGCCAGTCAGCATCTTGGTCGAGACAGTCTCCGCGGAATCGAACACATCGTACTGCACGGCGATGCCTGTTTTGGCCGTGAAGTCGTGGTTGGTTGTCGCTCCGATGTAGTCCGACCAATTGTAAACGTTGACCACTTTGTCGTCAGCCTTCGTGGGACTCACGAACAGGGCCACGGCTAGGCTGGCAATCAGAACTTCACGTATCATGGTGTGCGCCCCCCTTTGGCAGTAGTGCAATGACCTCGATCGAGCGATCGTCTGTAGATGAGGATCCGTGCCCCAGCCGAGACCGCGCCGAGCGTCACCACGTCGATGAGCCGCACCCTGCGATTCCGCCCGGCTACCATCAAGACCGACGCAAGCCTCTCCGCCGTGAGCGACTTGAACGGTCAGGGGAGGGCGCGACTCCGCTATGAACAAATGCCCTGTCCGCGCGGTAAAAGGACAATCGACCATCGTTCGAGAGGGCGCTGAGTACGGTAGCTCTTGCGGTCTGTTCAAAGATTTATATCCACCTATAAGAATTATAGTCAACTATAATTCAGATAACAGGCATTGACCCTCCGGAGCTGTCGGGCCGATAAATTGGGCCGGAAGCGAATCAAAGGGGAACGGATGGCACGGAAGCAGGCGGCACGGCAGGAGAAGCCATCCCTTTGGGAAGTGCAGAAGCAGGAACGGCGGCGGGCAGTGTTGCTCGCTGCCAAAGCGCTGATCGCGGCCAAGGGATATGACAAGCCGACGATCGAGGACATTGCAGCGGCGGCCGGACTTTCGACACCGACGGTCTATAACTATTTCGGGACCAAGCTCGATCTCTTGATCGCGCTCTATCTGGAAGACCGGGAAATCGCGCTCTCGGAGATCACGACGATCGTTGCGAAAAGTTGGAAAGATCCGCTCGACTTTTTTCTCGCTGTGCTCGAAGCCGATCTGCGCGAAGACGCTGACGTGCCAAGCCATGCTCTATGGCGCCAGATTGCGGCAGCAGAGGTTACCGAGAACGAAGGCCGACATCATGCCACCTTTAAAGCCATCAACGACCGCCACATGTCTGCGGTCACGACCGGGGTACGCAAGATGGTCGATGAGGGATTACTGATTCCTGATACTGACGTGAAAGCGGTCGCCGAACTGTTCCGCTACTTGAGCGAGGGGCTCTACCGCAAGGTCGTCGCTACAACAGACACCCGATTCGCTGCTTTTAAGAGCGATGCAAAGCGCCAGCTGAAGGTGATGCTGGCGGGCATTCGGGCCTAGAGCGTTTCATCGATTGATGGAATCGCGAGGGATTCCCTTTTGAGAGTTTTTATGATTCATGATGTTGGTTGGATAGGAGGCCAGCATCTGATGATCCGACCTCTTTCCAATGACCTTCGTGAGCGCGTGGTGTCGGCGGCTTTGGCCGGCGAGAGTTGCCGATCTGTGGCAGTGCGATTCGGCGTTGCGGTATCATCGGTGGTGAAGTGATTACGGCGCTACCGGAAGACGGGCTCGGTCCCGCCGGCCAAGATGGGCGGGCATCGCAAACGGGTGCTGGCGCCGCATCGTGTTTTCATTGTTGAGCGACTTGAGCAGACGCCGCACCTGACATTGCATGGCCTGCATGTGAATCAGCACCGACGTGGAACCCCACTGTAAAGGCATTTAACCTGCTGAAGTGAGTATGGAAATTCCGAAGATCACGGGGTCCCAATCGGGACCCATCCAGACCGAATTTGTGACCACAGTATAAGCAACTTAGCTCTGGCCAGCAGTAGGGTTCCACTTCGGTGCTGATTCACAACCAAGCCATAAAGGCGACGGTTATAGGTACGCCGACCAGGATTGCCACGCGCATTGATGCCCTCTTAGGCCAATTAACGCGCTTCATTGTAGGCAACCCGGCACCATATACAACCGGAGGTGCTTTTGGGTGGCTCCGTGCCCAGTACTGCTATTCGGCGCGAGGTTTGGACGCCGATCGGCACGCTAAGTCGTTGCCATACCCACAAACTAGAGGGTCGCCATTCGAAGCCGAATCACATCCACGCCGAATAACAGTCCACTTTCGGAGCCGAATTACACCGGCTGATCAGCTCGGCAGATACTCCCTGCTCCAGCTCTCGCTGATTGCACCCGCTTCGCACATCTCGTCGATATGCCCCTGCGGATACTGCAGCTCCGAAAGGATCTCGCGCGTGGATGAACCGAATTTCTCCGCTGGCCGCAACGGATAGACTTTGCCGGCAGCAGGGCGCACCGCATACGGATCGAGTTGCGTCACCACATGCCGGCTCGGATGGTCTCCATAGGTTGAGAACGAATAACTGCCCCGATCAATGCCTGTCGTCCCGTCCGCCTCGCGAGTCGTCCGAGCGCGGATGCTCTCGATGTTGTCGCAAGGAGCTACGCCGACATCGACCGCGCGCAGTTTCCGGCACCATTCCTCGACCGGCAGCTTCACAAACGCGGCTTCGAGCAGGGCTGCTCGTTCGCCTGGCGCGACCGACATGACGCCTTGCAGGCCGTCCACCGCGCCGAGCTTGGGCAGGTCCTCCTCCAAGGCGCACAGCATGAGGTAACTGCCTTCCGACGTCCGGTAAAAGCGGTTGAGCTCGCTATTGCCTCTGACCTCCCGACCCGCGGGCTCGTCAAAGGCCTTACGTCCCCGATAATCATGGCAAAAGGGCATCTGCGCGAGACCGCTCAGCGCCGACAACGAGGTCCTCGACCGGTCGACCCGGCCGGTGAGACGCTTCTGGTACAACGCGGCAGCGATCCCGAGCGCCGCGCCGAAACCGCACATCACGTCGATCGTACCGACATGGGCATGTTCCTCCGGCGTCTCCATCGAACCTCCGAAGCGAAGCATGATGCCCGTGGCCGCCTGAACGAGATCGTCATATCCGAGGTAATTCGTCCTCGGACCTGCCCGGACACCACTGAAGCAATCCAACTGGCAGAAGATGGCATTCGGGTTGATCGCCCGGAGGCCTTCGGCATCGAGCCCCATTTGCTGGACCTGCTGGTCGGTGGCGTTCCAGATGACGACGTCCACGGACTTTATGAGGCGGTCCAGCACGTTGCGCCCCATCGACGACCGGATGTCGGCGAGGAGCGATCGCTTGCTCCGCATGTGAGACATGCCGAAGATGACAGTATTCCAGCAGTCATAGAAAGGCTTCGCCGGGTCGAGCTTGATCACTTCCGCGCCGAAGCGCGCGAGGTAGGCGCCGGAATGCGGTCCGGCGATGACGTTGCAGAGGTCCAGAACCTTGACACCGTCCAGCCAGCCGCCACGCGCTCGCGTCGTTGACGTGCGTGGAAGCTCGGTCTTGATGGCCCTGAGAGCCTCGAGCGCCTCTTCGACGGCGACCTGTCGGCGCGGCCTGGGTGACAACATGGCGTCGCCACTACCGGCCAACCAGGCCATGGGACCTGGCTGAAGCATCTTACCGTAAACCGGATCATCCACCTCGATCATCAGCCCGGTCGCGGCGGCATGGGGGTCATGGATCCATTCTTCCAGCCACCGATGAGGCGCGCCCGGAAACTTTCCTTCGCCGAAAATCTTCTCCCATTCGGCGGCGCTGCGCGTCAGGAAGATCGCCTTCATCCGCTCGGTGATCTTGTCGGCCCAGAACTTGGGCAATGGATAGACACCGAGGGACACGTCGGATTCCCATTCGCTCCGGGGAAGGTAGGTGTCCTCGACCTCGGCCAGCCCCTCGGCGACCAGGCTGTCGTAGATTCCCAGAGTCAGGAGGCACCGCTTGGCGTGGTACTTGTGACTGGGGCAAACGACATAGAACATACGGTCGTCGGCGCATTTGTAGCTGCGGTAAAAGGGGTCCAGGAGATCCTGTAGCTGATCGTAGCTGAGGTCCATCGGCCGGCCTTCGGATCGCCGGCGCTCGATCTCCTCTTCGCGTTGCGTCTTGTACCGCTCCGGATACCCGTCGATCTTGATCGAGTTGTAGGAGAGCCCCTCCATGACCGCGGCGGCGAGCGGCACTTCGATATGATCCCCCTGTCCCGTGACGGCGCGAGACTGAAGCGCCAGAACCACGGCCGAACTCGCGAGCATCGTGCCATACGCCGAGGCCAGCGGGAGCGGCGAAAAGGACGGATTGATTCCCATGAGGACCCTGTTGAGCCCCATGTCTGTATAGACGCCGGACGCCGCGGCGATCACGCTCTCGAAGGCGCGCCATTCCCGGCGCAGCTCGTCGTTCGACGCGAAACCCGGAATGGAGAGTGTGATCAGGCCCAGCTGCCTGGCCCGCAACGCTTCGAAGTCCAACCCGAGGCGTTTCATGACGCCCGGGCGGAAGTTCTCGATCACGATGTCAGCTTCGGCGATCAGCTCATGGGCTTGTGCTAGGCCAGTCGCCGTCTTGAGGTCGATGTTCACGAGAAGCTTATTGCGGTGAAGAACGGCATTGGCCGGGTTGTCCCACATCGGGCCCGTGGGCGGATCGACATGGATGACGGTCGCGCCGAGATCACCAAGGATCATCGCGACAGCCGGTCCGGCGATGAATTGCCCGAAGTCGACGACCTTGACCCCGGACAGCGGGAGGTTTGAGCGATCTGTTTTGGCCATGATATTGATCCCGAGGTAACGTTCCGAGTGAGCGAGGCAGGTTGATGGAGCGGCGGACCGCGTCTATTGACCGCTGACGATCCAGCGAGCCGCCTTCTCCGCGATCATCAGCGTCGGTGAATTCGTGTTTCCGCTGGTGATCGTCGGCATGATGCTGGCGTCAACGACCCGCAGGCCCGCGATGCCATGAACGCGGAGCCGCTGATCGACGACGGCCATGGGATCGCCGCCCTTCCCCATCTTCGCGGTCCCGACCGGATGGAAGATCGTCGTGGCGATGTCGCCCGCGAGCTTCACCAGCTCGTCGTCCGATTGGAATTCAATGCCGGGCTTCAGCTCCTGCGGTCGGTATTTCGCCAGGGCCGGCTGGGACACGATGTGGCGCACCTGCCGAAGGCTGTCGGCGGCGATTTTACGATCATCATCGGTCGCTAGATAGTTCGGGGCGATCGCCGGCGCCTCGTCGAAGCGGGGCGAGCGGATGCTCACCGTTCCGCGGCTGCTCGGATTGAGGTTGCAGACGCTGGCGGTGAAGGCCGGGAACGGATGGAGCGGCTCGCCAAAGGCACCGAGGCTGAGCGGCTGGACGTGGTATTCGAGATTGGCGTGGGGACGGCTCGGGTCGGACCTTGTGAAGGCGCCAAGCTGGCTCGGAGCCATGCTCATTGGGCCCGAGCGACGGAACGCATATTGCAGGGCGATGCGTGATTTGCCCGTCAAGGTGTTGGCAAGGGTATTCAGCGTCTTGGCGCCTTCGACCTTGAAGATGGCCCTAATCTGTAAATGGTCCTGCAGGTTTCCGCCTATCCCCGGCATGTCCCTCATGACATCGATGCCGTGCTCCTTGAGGAGCGTCGCCGGGCCGAGGCCAGAGAGCTGAAGGATCTGCGGCGAGCCGATGGCGCCCGCCGACAGGATGACCTCTCGCCTGGCGCTGAGCCGCAGCGATATTCCGTCCCGTCGCACCGTGACGCCGGTGCACGAAAGGTGCCCGTCTGCTTTGCACTCCAGGCTAAGACGCTCAACCTGGGAGCCGGTTAGAACCGTCAAGTTGCGGCGGTGCTCGACCGGACGCAGGAAGGCCTTCGACGTGTTCCACCGCCAGCCGCGCCGCTGATTGACCTCGAAATAGCTGACGCCGGCATTGTCGCCGGTGTTGAAGTCGTCGACGCGCGGGAAGCCAGCTTCGCTCGCCGCATCCGCGAAGGCGTCGAGTAGATCCCACCTGAGGCGTTGCTTCTCGATGCGCCATTCGCCGCCGTGGCCATGGAAATCGGAGAAGCGGCCGTTGCCGCCGATTTGCGGATCGGCGCCGCCGTCACGGCGGTAATGATCTTCATGCGCCTTGAAATCAGGAAGCGAATTCTCCCAGGTCCAAGTGCTGTCGCCGGTCAGCCGGGCCCATTCGTCATAGTCCCGCGCCTGGCCGCGCATGTAAATCATGCCGTTGATGGAGGAGCAGCCGCCAAGGGTCTTTCCCCTCGGATACCGCAAGGTCCGACCGTTCAGACCGGCGCTCGGCTCGGTAGAATACAGCCAGTCGGTCCTCGGATTGCCGATGCAGTAGAGATAGCCGACGGGGATGTGGATCCAAGGATAACTGTCACGTTTGCCAGCTTCCAGGAGCAGGACTCGTTTCGTCGGGTCCTTGCTCAGGCGGTTGGCGAGGAGGCAGCCTGCCGTACCGGCGCCAACGACGATGTAATCGTATGCTTGGTCATCCATGATCGGGCGCTCACCGGGCGACCGGCATCGCGAATTCGGCGCCCTTGGCGATGCTTTCCGGCCAGCGCTGCATGATCGACTTCTGGCGGGTATAGAAGCGAACGCCTTCTTCGCCGTAGGCATGCGTGTCGCCGAAGAAGCTCTTCTTCCAGCCGCCGAAGCCGTGCCATGCCATCGGCACCGGGATCGGCACGTTGATGCCGACCATGCCGACTTGGATATGCCGGCCGAATTCCCGGGCCGCGTTGCCGTCCCGCGTGAACAAGCTGACGCCGTTCCCGTATTCATGCGCGTTGATGCGGGCGATGCAGTCGGCAACGTCGGTCGCGCGCATGCAGGAGAGGACGGGACCGAAGATCTCCTCGCGGTAGATCGTCATCTCTGGCGTGACATGGTCGAAGAGCGTGCCCCCGAGCCAGAAGCCCGCATTCCCGCCGGCGACGCGATGGTCGCGCCCGTCGACGACGAGCTCGGCGCCTTCGGCGACGCCTTTGGCGATGTAGGAGGTGATCCGGTTCCTTGCGGCTTCCGTGACGATCGGGCCCATCTCGACATCGGAGTCCAGGCCGTCGCCGACCTTAAGGTGGCGCGTCCGCTCGGCCAGCATCGGCATGATCCTGTCGCCGACATCGCCAACCAGCATCGCGACAGAAATCGCCATGCAGCGCTCTCCGGCAGAGCCGTAGGCAGCCCCCATCAGGGCGTCGACCGCCTTCCCCAGATCAGCATCTGGCAGGATCACCATGTGGTTTTTCGCGCCGCCAAGAGCCTGGACCCGCTTTCCGTACCTGGCGCCAGTTTCGTAAACGTGGTTCGCAATCAGGGTCGACCCGACGAAGGAGACCGCGGCGACGTCGGGATGCGCCAGCAGGGCATCGACCGCCGCCTTGTCGCCTTGCACGACGTTGAAGACACCGTCAGGAAAGCCTGCTTCCTTCATCAGCTCGGCATAGAGCAGCGTCGGCGACGGATCGAGCGGGGACGGCTTTAGAACGAAAGTGTTTCCTGTGGCGATCGCCAAGGGGAACATCCACATCGGCACCATGACAGGGAAATTGAAAGGCGTTATCCCCGCGACCACGCCCAACGGCTGCCGGAGCGTCCAGTTATCGATGCCGGTCGATACCTGGTCGGTATAGCCCCCCTTGAGGAGTTGCGGCACGCCGCATGCGAATTCGACGATATCGATTCCGCGTTCGACCTCGCCGCAGGCATCGCTGAAGATCTTGCCATGCTCGCGCGTGATGGACCGTGCGAGTTCTTCCTTATGGTCGTTCAACAGGCCGAGGAAGCGGTTCATCAGCCGCGCCCGGCGGATGGGCGGCATGTTTGCCCAGCTCGGGAAAGCGGCCCGCGCCGCGGTAACCGCCTGATCGACCTCGCGGGTCGAGGCCAGCGCGACCCGTCCGGTCACGCGTCCGGTCGCTGGATTGAAGACGTCCTGCTCCCGCCCGGCATTGCCCGAGACGCGCTTGCCGCCAATGAAATGCCCGATCTCGCCGCTGGTCATGCTTTCTCTCCGTTCGGACCTCCCGTGACCCTCACAGGGAGACAGGCCCATTTTTTCTCACTCCCCGAGCATCGCGAACAGGCTGGTAAATTTCATCTAAATATTATTTTTTTTGATAATTCGTGTTAACTTTGCCGATGCTTCTCATCAGCGGGCATGACGGCATGGCGGATCGGCTACGTGACCTCCCACCATTGAAATCATTAAGAGTTTTCGAGGCATGCTTGCGTCTCGGCAGCTTCAGCAAGGCTGCCCAAGCTCTCAACGTGGGGCAACCTGCCATTAGTCACCAGATTCATGCCTTGGAGGTCGATCTCGGAACCCGGCTGTTCGAGAGGCGGGGCGCCAGGACGATTCCGACGCCGGAAGCGCGGTCGTATTACCGAAGCATCTCGGAGGCGCTCGGCGAGATGGCACGTGCCAGCGCGGCCCTCCGTCGCGCCAACCGGCTACCGGGTCTCACCCTTGCGACCTACCCTGGCATCGCGACGTTCTGGCTGATGCCGCGACTGTCCCAGGTGAAGCAGAGCGATCCGGACCTTGCCATCCGGGTAATGACCGCGGAGCGGGAGCAGGACATGCCGCTTGATGAGGTCGATTGCGCCATTCTATTCGGTGACGGAGAATGGTCGGGATACGAGAGTCATCTCTTGGTACAGGAACGAGTATTGCCGGTCGCGGCACCCGCCGTCGCCGCAAGCCTTTCCGGAAAATCCCGCGACGCTCTGCTGCGCGCCGGCCCCCTGATCCATCTCGAGGACCAGGATCGGCGTTGGTTCACGTGGTCGGACTGGCGAGATGCACGATCACCTGTGACCGAGCGGATGGATTCCGGCATCGCGGTTACGGATCACGGCATCGCCATTCATCAGGCGTTGATGGGTCATGGGATCGCCCTGGGATGGCAAGGCGTGATTGATGAGCTTTTGCGAAACAAGCTGCTGGTCGCCCTTGACCGCGACCTCCTGTCGTCCGACCGAGGATATTTTCTGGTCGGAGCGCCTGGCTTCTTCGATACCCGCATAGGAGGACTCGTTCTGCATGCTCTGGTCCAACCGGATTGATAGGCGGCTCCTGGCCGCTGCTTTCAGCCGCAAATCCCGTGCATGAACCAGTTGTGCGAGCCGGTGGCGAGTGTGACTTGTCATTCGGCCCGGGGTTTGAGCGCCGATAAGCACGCTAAGCGCTTGACCTGACTGCAGAGTGAGGGGTCCGAATGTGGCGCCGAATTACAACCTGTGGTTCTCATAGGAGCAAGTCAGACAAGAAGTACACGCCATTAGCTATACCGTCCTTTCCGATGTTTGGTCATAAGACTGGCTTGTGTGGCAGCACTTCAGCAATGGTGGCGGCTCTCATGTTGCTTTAGTCACAGCATGCGCGCGAGAAGGAGACGGACAATGAAGGCCTACCGGTTCAACGAGAAGCAAGTCACCTATATCACGCTGTATTTCGATTACAGTTCGTGAGTTCGGAGGACGAAAGTGCAAATTTAGAGAGGGGGTATTGGTGGGGGTACGCATAGAATGAAAGTTTCAAAACTATGCTTATTATCAGCGGCTTATACTGTTAAATGGCAAGACACCCTCTCCGCCATTTCTCCAGCCACATTGCGGCAACGCTGAAAAGATTGAAGAAATTCGCGGGTACGGGCGCTTCCAAACCGCACTGTGTACCAGTCCTGTGTACCAGTAAATAGGGAATCGGCTAGGTGGCCAGGCAGCCAAAGCCTGCGAGCCGCCAAAGATCCCAGCGGCGCCCCAATCAACGAACCGGACCGTCGGTCTCCAGGATCTGATCCAGGGCCTCAGGTTTCATCGCCTCGCCTCCGTCAACGCGGACGAGATCATGAAGGGCGTCATGCGCAAGCTCGGCCATGTTCTCCCAGCGCGCCCTAAGCCAGCGAACCTGCTGTAGCCGGCCTTGGCGCCGTCGCCGGTTCTGGCTGTGGATCGCTTGGTTGAGGGCGCCGCGTTCAGAAATCGTTTTGCCCGCCCGGCGATCGATCGCTGTCGCCCTTTGTCCCCGTTTGATCGTCGGCTGCCGATCGATGCCCCGCGCCCGGAGCGTGCGGTGGTCGATCCGCTCCGGGCTGCCGGCGGCGGCAAGGTGCTCGTTGCAGCTCTCGGCCCAACTCCGCCGCCATTGACGCAGCATTTCCCGATTGCCCCAATGTCGATTCTTTTGGCCAAACTCCTGGCCCTCGACCGGCCGCAGGGTCGTCATGATATGGGCATGGAAGTTCCGGTTGTCGCCCTCACCGCCAGGCGCATGCAGGGCCAGGTCGGCGATCATGCCGCGATCCGTCAGTTCCGCTTTGATCCAATGCCGGATGAGTGCCAAGCGTTGCGCCGGTGACAGCTCGGCGGGGAGGGCAATCTCGACTTCGCGCGCGAGCTGGGCATCGCGCCGTTTTTCCCGCCGCTCGACCTTGTTCCAGAGGATGCTGCGGTCTTGCGCCCAGCCGGGGGTTCCTGGCGGGGTTAGGATCTGGGAGTGCTCTATTCCCTGTTTAGCCCGATAGTCGTGAAGCAGCCCCGTGCGCTCATCCGCCATCCTGAGGCCGTGCCGGTAGGCGGCAGCGGCGACGGCTGACCGACCTTTCGATCTCGATATCAGTTTCACGCTCAAATGGAAGATGGCCATGCTCCTCAGATAGAGGCAGCGGCGCTTCCCTGCCTCGTTTCACCCGATCTCGACTGACTGTTCAACGTGCGTCAGCATGTAAGTCATCGTCCGTTTCAGGCGATGCATAAGTGCGCACTTCGTGATTTTTCCATCCGGTCCCTGCACGATCTCATCTTTCGACTATCTGAGGGTTTAGTGAAACCCTTTGGAGGAAGAAGAAATGCGATCGACCGATCAACGTCTTGCCGACGCGGAGGCCTCGCTCGCCCGCCTGCGCGACCGTCAGCGGAAAGACCATACAAGGCAAATGATTATCCTTGGTGCCGCGATGCTGGCGGAAGCTCGGCGCTCGGTCGGCTTCCGTACCTGGCTAGTCAACAAGCTCGAGACCAGCATGAAGCCGGCGGACGTCGGCACCATGCGTCCGCTAATCAATCGCGTCCGCGACGAGGGAGCTGGGTCATGAACCGGGATATCAGCCAACTCATCGCCGTCCTGATGCAGATGCAAGCGGATATCGGCAGCCAAAGAACAGGCCTTGCGGCCCTTGCGAAGGAGATTAGCCGCCTGGCGGTGTCGATCGGGGTGCTCGATGCCGACCGGCTCGTGGCGGCAGTCACCACAGCTGCGGCCGAGGCCTCTGCTGCTCCTGTGGCGCGGGCCGCCGATAGCGCCGAAGCGGCCAGCAAGGTCGCCGAGGTGATCGCGGCCCTGACAGCCCCGGAGAGCCGTCGGAAGCGGCGCTGGCGGTGGCTGGCCCTGGTCATGATCCTGCTGGGTTGTCTTGTTGTAGGCGCTGTGGGCGGCCGCTTCATCAGCCTGACGCGGCCGACCGGCTGCGTGATGGCCGGCGGGGAGTGGGTTTCGAAGCCGACAGCATCCGGTTGCGTCCTGCATTGACCCCGCCAGCTCCGGCGGGATCGATGCTGGCGCCCGGCTCAGCCTTCGTCGAGCGTCTTGGCCGACCGTTGGGGGCTCGGCTGTCGGATGAGCGTGCCGGCGGGGGCTGATCCCGTCGGCCGGCGCTTGCCGAGCAGCCGCGCGAATGGCGGCTTATCTTCGACGGCGGCGAGTTCCAGCATATTCAAGATCGCCGTTTCAAGCTGGGTCATTGACATCGTCATCTCCTAGACGAGGCTCGGTCGCCTGACATATGGCCGCCTTTTCGTCGTCTGCCACGGTGCGCCCTCGACGGTGCCGTCTGCGGCTCGATTGAGCGGGGCAGGGGCGGGATGACAGCCCGTCAAGCGTCAAGTGACGGTTGACGGGATTGGCTCACTCTCAGTAGCCTCTCCCTGAGAGAATCGAGGCGGAGGGAAAGGTGTCAGCCCAGCTCAGACCGAGGTTGGCCGTGCCAGGTCATCCCGGCAGCTTCGTCAAGGCCGCGATTATCGAGGCCAACGGCTTGTCGGTCACCGACACGGCGCGGACGTTGGGGATCACAAGAGCGGCACTATCGGCCTTTATCAATGAACATTCGGCGCTGTCGCCGGAAATGGCGTTGCGAATCGAAAAGGCGTTCGGCTTTTCGATGGACAAGCTGATGCGGATGCAGAATAGCTACGACATCGCTCAGGCCCGCAAGCGCGAAGGCGAAATCAAGGTCGAGCCATTCAAGGGCCGGTCGGCCAATCAGCGGGTATCGTAAGTGCATACAGATGTATTCAGGGCATGGGCAGCATGAACGCTGTCGAGATTGAGGAAGCCATATCGGCGCTCGCCGAACAGCCATTCAACGGTGACGAGTTCCCGTTCGCGTTCCTGCAGGCATTCGGGAACAAGGAAACGACGATTAAGCGGCTGCGCGCCGGCTCGACCAACGCTTCCGACCTGCCAGGTGGTGTTCTCCAGCGCAGCAACATCCATATCGCCGTCGCCGCCGCCGGCGCGGTGACGCAGACCCTTGCTGCGCTCCGGTCCAGCCCCGCCACGGCGAAGGCCAAGGCCAGGTTCATTCTTGCTACCGACGGTGCAAGCTTCGAGGCTGAGGAACTGGAGTCCGGCGAGACGGTCGCCTGCGCCTACGCCGACTTTCCCAACCATTTCGGCTTCTTCCTGCCGCTGGCCGGGATCACCACGGTCAAGCAAATCCGCGAAAGCTCGTTCGACATCCGGGCAACCGGCCGCCTGAATCGGCTGTATGTGGAGCTGTTGAAGGACAACCCCGACTGGGGCACGGCGGACCGCCGCCCCGACATGAACCATTTCATGGCCCGGCTGATTTTCTGTTTCTTCGCAGAGGACACCGACATCTTCCACGGCAAGGGCCTCTTCACCGCCACCATTGAGCAGATGAGCGCGCGGGACTCGTCCGACACCCACAAGGTAATCGGCGAGTTGTTCCGCGCCATGAACACGCCCATCGCGCAGCGAGCGGGAGCGAAGCTGCCCCGCTGGGCGGATATGTTCCCCTACGTGAACGGTGGCCTGTTCTCCGGTAGCCCGGCCGTGCCACGTTTCAGCAAAATCGCTCGCTCGTACTTTCTCCATATCGGTGGCCTGGACTGGACGAAGATTAACCCGGACATCTTCGGCTCGATGATTCAGGCCGTGGCGGACGATGAAGAGCGTGGCGCGCTGGGAATGCATTACACTAGCGTCCCGAACATCCTGAAAGTTCTGAACCCACTGTTCCTTGACGATTTGCGGGCGCGGCTTACTGAAGCGGACGACAACAGCCGGATGCTGCTGAATCTGCGGCGACGTATGGCGCGAATTAGGGTGTTCGACCCCGCTTGCGGCAGCGGCAATTTCCTTGTCATCGCCTACAAGGAAATGCGAGCGATCGAAGCGGAGATCAACAAGCGGCGTGGAGAAGCCGAGCGCGCATCGGAGATCCCGCTGACCAATTTTCGCGGAATCGAACTGCGCGACTTCCCCGCCGAGGTCGCGCGCCTCGCGCTTATCATCGCCGAGTTTCAGTGCGACGTGCTTTATCGCGGGCAGAAGCTCGCGCTCGCCGAGTTTTTGCCGCTGAACAAAGAAAACTGGATCACCTGTGGCAATGCCCTGCGACTGGATTGGTTGAGCGTCTGCCCGTCGACCGGAACCGGCGTAAAATTGCATGGCGATGACCTTTTCAACACGCCATTGGATCAGGCACAGATCGACTTCGAGAATGAAGGTGGAGAAACGTATATCTGTGGTAATCCACCATACAAGGGGAGCCAGTCCCAAGGCGACGAACAGAAATCGGATTTGGAACCAATCTTCGCCGGGAGGACAAAGAACTGGAAGTCTCTCGACTATGTGGCGGGGTGGTTCATGAAGGCGGCCGACTATGGCGCAATGACGAATTGCGTTGCGGCTTTTGTGGCTACCAACTCCGTGTGCCAAGGGAGACAAGTCGAAACACTGTGGCCTTTGATCTTCAATAAGGGGCAAGAAATCGCGTTCGCTCATACGTCATTTAAGTGGGCAAATCTTGCGAGCCACAAGGCCGGCGTGACAGTCGTTATCGTTGGCATTTCCGGTAAGCCGAGCGCAACTCGGCGTCTCTATTCCAGTGGCGTGGATGGAGGGGCCATCGTCAAATCTGTCGATCATCTGAACGCATACCTTGTTTCTGGGCCTAACGTTGTCGTGAAGCCGTCTGCGCGTCCGCTTTCAAACGTCAGTGAAATGAACTTCGGCAACATGCCAAATGACGGTGGGCAACTGTTGCTCAGCTATGGCGCGGCGGAAGAGGCTATCCGGTGGCACGGTGTTCTGCCTCGATACATTCACCCATTTGTCGGAACGAGGGAATTTATTCAAGGTTTGGAGCGCAGGTGCATATGGGTTGACCGGGAACAGTATGCCGGAGCCAAAGCAAACGAATGGCTCGGTGATCGCTTCAACGCAGTTCGACGGCAGCGGCAAAATTCTGACCGTCCAACCACTCAGGAACTGGCGGAGTTTCCGTGGCGATTTGGCGAGGTCAGGCAAGTTGGCAATGAATCTATTATTTTCGTAGCAAAAACATCTTCGGAAAATCGCGATTATCTTCCCGTTGGACTTCTAAATCAGGGAAGCATCATTAGTGAAGGTTTCGGCTTGCTGGATGCTCCGCTCTGGAACATGTCTCTGATTGCATCACGGCTTCACTTGATTTGGATTGCAACAGTCTGCGGTAAGTTGAAGACAGATTATCGTTACTCCAGCACGCTAGGGTGGAATACCTTCCCCGTTCCTCCATTGACCGACAAGATGAAGGCCGACCTGAGCCGCTGCGCCGAGGACATCCTGCTGGCGCGCGAGGCGCATTTCCCGGCAACCATCGCTGACCTTTATGATCCAGACAACATGCCCGCCGACTTGCGCGAGGCGCACAAGCGCAACGACGAGGTATTGGAGCGTGTCTATATTGGCCGCCGCTTCCGCAACGATACGGAACGGTTGGAAAAGCTGTTCGAGCTTTACACCAAGATAGCCGCGGGTGCGGCGGGCGCAAAAGCCAAAGAACATCGAATGGGGGCGAAATAGAATGGAAGCGCGCAGCAAGTCAATCGAGCAGTGGTTCGCCGCAATTGAACAGGGCCAAATCAAGCTTCCACGCTTTCAGCGGCATGAAGCTTGGCGTCCGCAGCAGATCGCAGGGCTGTTCGAGAATATTCTGCGGTCACCGTCGCTCCCAATCGGGGTGCTGCTTATTCTTGAAGTTGGCGACAAAGAACTCTTTCACTCACGCCCGATCGTCGGGGCGCCGGCTCTCCCCGCAAAGCCTAACATGCAGCTCCTAGACGGCCAACAAAGGATGACGGCGTTGTGGCGCGCGCTCACAGACGACTATCAAGAGCTGAAAGCATTCGTTCGCCTGCGCCCGAGCGAGGACAAGCCGGCAGAGGAAGACGGACTCCCCGCTAGGCCCGCGGTCGAGATCGAGAAGCGTTGGGACCGAAAAGGTGTTCGACAACCAGTGTGGGCAGACGATCCGGTGGCCGCCATCGATCGCGGTCTTGCGCCTTTGTCAATATTTCGACCTGGAGCCGCTGGCGAAGCGAACTTCAAGGCGTGGCGCGAACGCCTGCGCACAGGCAATGCCTACACCGACGAGGCTGGTGATCTCGCCAGCGAGCTGCGCAAACGCATTCTCAGTTACACGTTGCCGTTCCTTTCCTTGCCTGTTGGAACGTCGCGCGAAACTGCGCTAGAAGTCTTCATCAACATGAACACGTCCGCCTCGCCCCTGACCGACTACGACATTGTGGTGGCGCAGGTGGAGGAAGGCACTGGCGAGTCACTGCACGACAAGGTCGAAAGCCTGTTGGCTTCAGCGCCCGCCGCCAAAGACTATGGCCGCATCGAAGACATCCTATTGTCCATAGCGGCGCTGCTCTTGGACAAGCCACCGCTAAAGAAAACGTATTTAGAGGAGGATTTTGGGTCGGGTCTCGCCATGGTTTGGCCACAGGTGGTGGCAGGAGTCGAACGCGGTCTTCAGTTTCTTGCGGATGAGGCGTTGTTGAACGAAAAGACCCTTCCTAGCGATGTTGCGGTCTACCTGACATGCGCGCTGTGGGCCGTTGCCGCAGATTTGAAGCTCGACCATGAGGGGAATGCACGGAGCCTAATTCGAAAGGCTTTGTGGCGTGCATGCTGGACGGATCGTTACGGCAAAACTGCCACCACGCGAGCATATGCGGACTTTCGCGCTCTGCGGCAGCTAATCCGTGGGGATAGCACGTTGCAGCCCGAGCTGTTTGACGAAACCACGTACAGGTTACCCGCAATCGAGGAGATTAAAATGGCCGGCTGGCCCGGGAGAAAAGAGCGTTTGCCACGTGCCATTCTCGCCGCCTCGTTGCGCCGACGAGCTCAAGATTTCGCAGACGGCACACCGATCAACCGCAGCAACGTCGTCAGTCGTGAGCTGGATCACCTCTATTCGGTGAAGTTCATGAACGTCGATCGGGACAGCGCGCTTGTCAATCGAGCCTTGAACTGCGCGCTAATTTCATCCGCCACCAACCGCAATAAGAGTGGTGAACCGCCAAGCAGGTTTATCGCCAAGAGGGCAGAGGCCGCGAACCTGGGAGCAGAAACTGTCCGTTGGCGACTCGCGACGCACCTTATTCCTTATGACGAGTTGGTGGCCGATAACTACGAGCAATTTTTGGAAGCGAGAGCTCAACTGATTAAAGCCGACATGGATATGCTTTGCACTGGAGGGGAGCCTGTCGCATGACGACTCCGAAATCCGTTCCGTCCGTTTCGGTTTCGTATACTCGGAACGGTAGTTCAACCAAGGCTAACGCCCTTGGAATGCGCCCGATGCAGGAGCGCGCCTATGAGAAGCGCGGCGAGCAGTACCTTCTCATCAAGTCACCGCCTGCATCCGGCAAGAGCCGTGCGCTTATGTTCATCGCACTCGACAAGCTCGCCAACCAGGGCGTGAAACAGGCCATCATCGTCGTTCCGGAAAAGAGTATCGGCGCGAGCTTCCACGACGAGCCGCTGAGCAAGCTCGGTTTTTGGACCGACTGGCATGTCGAGCCGAAATGGAACCTCTGCGACGCGCCCGGCGCAGATAATGGCGGCAAGGTCAACTCGGTCGAGGCGTTCCTAAAGAGCGATGATAAGGTGCTGGTCTGCACGCACGCCACCTTCCGCTTCGCCGTGGACAAATTCGGCGTGGAGGCATTCGACGACCGGTTGATCGCGGTGGATGAGTTCCACCATGTCTCCGCCAACCCCGACAACAAGCTCGGCTTGCACCTTGGGGCCTTCGTCGCCCGTGACAAGGCGCATATCGTCGCCATGACCGGATCATATTTCCGGGGCGATGCCGAAGCCGTGCTGGCTCCGCAGGACGAAGCCAAGTTCGATATGGTCACCTACACCTATTATGAGCAGTTGAATGGCTATCAGTATCTCAAGCAGCTCGACATCGGCTATTTCTTCTATTCCGGCTCCTATGCCGACGACATTCTCGCGGTGCTGAACCCCGCCGAGAAGACCATCATCCACATTCCCAGCGTCAATTCGCGCGAAAGCACAAAGGACAAAATTAGGGAGGTGGAGCATATCATCGAGGCGTTGGGCGACTGGCAGGGCGTCGACGACGTTACCGGCTTCCAGTTAGTCAAGACAGCCGAAGGCCGAGTGCTGCGCATCGCCGACCTTGTGGACGATGACGGCAGCAGGCGCGACCGCGTTTCCGCCGCGCTGAAAGATCCGACGCAGAAGAATAGCCGCGATCATGTGGACATCATCATCGCTCTCGGGATGGCGAAAGAGGGCTTCGACTGGATATGGTGCGAGCACGCGCTCACGGTCGGCTATCGGTCGAGCCTGACTGAGATCGTGCAGATAATCGGCCGCGCCACTCGCGATGCGCCGGGCAAGACCCGCGCTCGCTTCACCAATCTGATCGCCGAGCCGGACGCTTCCGAAGAAGCCGTGACCGAGGCGGTCAACGACACGTTAAAGGCCATCGCCGCCAGCCTGTTAATGGAGCAGGTGCTCGCGCCTCGCTTCGAGTTCAAGCCCAAGAACCCGGCCAGCGGTCCGGTCGAGGGCTTCGACTATGGCGAGGGCGGCTACGATCCCGACAAGTGCAATGTCGGCTTCAGCGAAGAGCGCGGCACCTTCCAGATCGAGATCAAGGGGTTGGCAGAACCGAAGAGCGAGGAGGCAACCCGCATCTGTCAGCAGGACTTGAATGAGGTAATCGCCGCCTTCGTGCAGGACAAAACCGCCATTGAGCGCGGCCTGTTCGATCAGGAGCTTGTGCCCGAGGAACTGACCCAGCTTCGCATGGGGAAAATCATCAAGGACAAATACCCGGAGCTGGACGATGAGGATCAGGAGGCTGTCCGTCAGCACGCGATCGCCGCTCTGAACCTGACCCAGAAAGCCAAGGAGGCCGCCCTGGGTGGGGCCGAGGGTGACGGCGAGAAAGGCGCGAATACCGCCTTCATCGAAGGCGTCCGCAAGTTTGCAATGGACGTGCGCGAATTGGACATCGACCTGATCGACCGCATCAACCCGTTCGGCGAAGCCTACGCCATTCTGTCCAAGGCCATGACCGAGGAGAGCTTGAAGCAGGTCGCCGCCGTAATCGGGGCCAAGCGTGTCACCCTGACCGTGGAGGAAGCGCGCGAGCTGGCCAAGAGGGCCTTGAAGTTCAAGCAGGAGCGCGGACGGCTGCCGTCCATCACATCGCCCGACGCCTGGGAAAAGCGCATGGCCGAAGGCGTGGCTTTCCTCGCCCGCATGAAGGCGGAGGCCGCGCGTGTCTAAGTTCACCGACGAAGACGATGCGCTTCTGGCTGAGCTTGGCGTCGAAGTCGAGACTAAGAAGGATGCTGCCCGGACCCCGCTCGAGGAACGGATCATCGCCGGTTTCGAGGAAATTCAGCGTTTCGTGACAGAGCACGGCCACGCACCCCGGCACGGTGAGGGCCGCAACATTTTCGAACGTCTTTACGCCGTGCGGCTTGACCGGCTGCGGGCGCAGGAGGATTTCCGGGCGCTACTTGAAGCGCTTGACCATCAGGGGCTGTTGACAGGTGCGACGTCCACTCCAGCCGACAACGACATCAGCGATGATGAATTGCTGGCGCAGTTAGGCGTGGACGCCGCCCCAGACGACATCACCGAATTGCGGCATGTTCGCTCCGCCGCCGACAAACGCGCCGCCGAGGAAGTCGCCAACCGAGAACGATGCGAGGACTTCAGCCATTTCAAGCCGCTTTTCGATGCCGTGCAGAACGACATCGACACCGGCGCGCGCGTCACTCAGCCCATCCGCAAGGATGCGGGCTTCCTGAAAGCCGACATCCGAGCCGGGGAATTTTTCATCCTTGGCGGCCAGATCGCCTACGTCGCTGAAGTCGGCGAACTCTTCAAAGCGCCCAATGGCGAAAGCGACGCCCGCCTTCGCGTCATCTATTCAAACGCCACCGAGAGCAACTTGTTGCTCCGCTCCCTGCAGCGCGCGCTCTATAAGGATGAAGCCAGTCGCCGCGTATCGGAACCGAGCGCCGGGCCACTGTTCGCCGGCGAAAGCGAAGCCGACGACCTCCCCAGCGGCACCATCTATGTCCTGCGCAGCAAGTCGGATAACCCTATCGTTGCCGCCAACCGCGACCTCGTTCACAAGATCGGCGTCACTGGCGGCGATGTCGCCAGACGCATCGCCAATGCGAAGCTTGACCCGACCTTCCTGTTGGCTGACGTCGAAATCGTGGCAACCTACAAGCTGTTTAACATCGGCCGTACCAAACTGGAAAACCTGATCCATCGCATCTTCGACCCAGCCCGGCTCGATATCGAGATCAAGGACAGGTTCGGCAATCCCGTGATTCCGCGCGAATGGTTCCTCGTGCCGCTGTTCGTCATCGACGACGCCGTGGAGAAGATCAAGGACGGCACGATCACCGGCTACGTCTATGATCCGAAAGCCGCAGCGTTGAGCCCAGCCAGATAGAATGAAGTTGTGGTTGGGCGGTCGCTTCGATGATTGTCTCGACATCGCGGCGATATCATCGAAGCCCCATGTAACTCTGTAACCGTGTAACGAGATGTCCTGGAATTTGCCGTCCGCGAAGACGATGCGCCCGAGGCGAGGCAGGTTACAAAGTTACAGCGTTACAGATCCCGATGCCTGAGGAGTGATGGTGCGGGACCGCTAGACAGCGGTCCCGAGAATTGCTTCGGTAACGCAAAAGACCCGGGTGGGCGCGCCGTCAATCCTTACGACGCGGGTCATATTTCCATCGTTCCCGGCGATGAGGAATCCGCGGTCTCGAAGAACCTTTGCGACCGCCGTCGAGTCGAGGCCCTTGCATACGTCCATCCTGAACACGTCGGAAAGGAAGAGGAATTCACGAGCGCCTTCATCGCCCTTGAACCAGCCAGCCATACTATGTGTCGGTGCAGAGCCAGCCGACCGATTCTTGGCTGTAAGCTGCGCAAAGCGGTTAGAACCATGCCGCTCCAGAAATGTCCTGACTTGATCGATCGCGGTCGTAATTTCATGCGCTTCGGTTCCGCCGCGTCGCTCAAGCCAGGCCTGAAAGCACGAGGCGGCAGCAGTATCGGCTTCTCCAGTTGGCCAAGGCAGAATGCCTAACTCGATTGCGAGTTCGCCGGCGGCGGCCGCGATCGCGAAACGGCTCGCCACACGGCTGACCTGCCCATCCGCCTGCGCTGGCGAGTTGGAGGTCAACCATGCCTGCCGCATGGCGACGACCTTGTCGCTGTTGGCTGACAGATCCTTGAAGAGACTGGCGAGGAATGCGTCGATGGCATGGCCGCTGTTGGCCTCACAAGCCGCCTTGAAGTTGCGTGCCAAGGAATCGCCATTCGCGAAGCCGTTCAGGGTGTCAAATATCCCGTATCCCTTTCCGGCATCGGCGGGGATTTCGACAAAGCGAACGAGTTGGCCGGCCATCGCTTTCTGACCTACCTCGGCCAGCTTTTCAGCAAGCCCGATCTCGCCGGTCGACAGAAGCATCAGACGCCATCTCATCGGCGCCTGGGCAATGGCCTCGCGGCTGCTGCGTGTCTTGCCGGTGCCGTTTCCGAGCATGTACGTCATGGCACCGGCGTCGTGGCCATTGACCTGGGAGAGTTCGTCGAGAATCAGGAGTCCGTCGTTCGATTGAGCAGCAATGGCTTCGCCGCCGTTGCCGGTGGTGTGCCAGGTCCTCATGGGAATGCCCCATACGGAGGCCGCCGCTCTGAGCGCGGTCGTCTTACCCGTCGAGCTGGCGCCAACGAAATGGAATCCGCCTGAATCTTCCTTGACCACCTGACACAGGGGCGCTGCGAATGCAGCCGAAATGGCGAGGGCGATCCGCGTATTGCCGATGGCCGGCAGAGCAACGTGCTGCTGCCAGTCGGCGAGCGTTCCGTTCTCCGCCATCCGGTCTGCCGGGAAAGCGCGCGGCTGGAAGACGATCGGACGCTGTGGATTGCTTCCGTAGACGCGCTGTTCCGTTACGAAAGCATCGCCATGCCAGCCGACCTGATCGACGTTCGTGATAACCTTGTCTGTCTTGACCTTGATCAGATAGGTGCCCAAAAGTTCGGATACGTTGCGCGATAATTCGACGATGAGCCCGCGGTCGAGCAGCACCTGTCGGACGGCCGTCATGTTGCCGGCGACGAGGCTCAGAGATATGGCCAGCTCATGCGGGTTGCCCAGCGAGTCCTTCCAAGCGATCGCGACACCTCGGGCGTTGCCCTTTCCGCTATGTGTCAATCCGAGCACTTCAAACGGATCGCAGAGGCGAGTAGTTGGCTTGCCCTCTTCGAGGCCGCGGGCAAAGAGGCCATCCTTGCTCATGTGGAACCGGCCGAACGACAAGTATTTTGGCGGCTCGGTAGTCGGCGTCGCCGACGATATCGCCAAGACCTGTGTCTCGGATCCATCGGCACTGGCTTGTGCTGCTACGACGTTGGTCATGCTATTGTCGACCACGTCGGACGTTGCCGCTGTGGAAAGTTCGCCGGCCTGCTTAGCATCGTGCTGATCCATCGTCCCGTTTCCCTCCTGCTGTTGCATCGTCGTGAAACGGATGTTCGGTCGGCTCCCCTAGGCCATCCTCCACAATGGCGCATGGCAGATATGCAATTTTGCGGATCAGGCTCGGCGAACGTAGGAGGCGAGATTAGCCCCAAGCCGTTCAAGGCGTCGCCGGACGTCGCCGCTGAGACGGTCGAGGCGGAAGGCAGTCTGACCTGGAGCGTCCATGATCCCGGCGAGGTCGAGGCCGGGGTAGTGGAGCTGCTTGAGGAACTTGTCGATCAGGGGCGCGAAGATCTTTCGCGAGCCGTAAATTTCCGAGACGTCGGCGTTGGCATGGCCCATCAGATAGTCCTGTTCGCGATCTTCGAAGCCGCCGCCGCGCAAGGCGTCTTTATAATTGTGCCGAAGACTGTAAAGAACCTTGGTTTCGGACTTTAGGCCAAGGCGGTCGAGGAACCGCTTTTCGGCATTGAACTCTTTGCTGATGTTGGACGAGTAGGTCCCGTCCGACGCGAGCTCAAGGTTCGGGAACAGGCGAGCTTTGCCTTCACCGCGCATCTCCTGCACGTAATCCATAAAGCCGAGCGCTATCAAGACGGGATGCAACGGGATCGTCCTCCTCGCGGCGCGGGTCTTCAGCTTTTTGACGATGTCTTCGGAGGCGTCAAGGTAGTCGTCCTGATCGATTTCATTCGTGACTTCGAGGCATGGGTAGTTGTCGACTTCCTTGACGTCGGCAAGGAGGCACTGACCGAATTCTTGCGGCCTGAAGCCGCCGAAGAGCATGGCCAGGGGCACCCAGAAACGATGCCCGCGATCGAAATATCTGCCTCCGTGGTCATGCCAATGGTGCTTGGATTTCGACCCCACATAGAGTGGTGCTTTGACGATGCGGTTCAGCTCTTCGAGACTGAATGGAAGCCGGACGGCGTCGGCGGCGACGCGCTGGCTGATGTCGGCCTCGACATGAACGCGAGCGGCGATGTTCTCCTTGATGCCACCATTATCAAGAGCGTAGGCGAAGAGGGTCTTGATGAACGTCAGATAGCCGTTGTTGATCGTGTTCGGCGAAAGGGTTTGATATTTCTTGGTCGCACGGTTGACCTCAGCGGCCGCAACAATCGAGTCGAAGCCATGTTGACGGCTGTTGATGGGCGTGTCTTCAAGTATGCTCTTGAGCTTGATGATGTCGACCTTGCGGTAGCTATGGACGGTCTTGTCGCCGGCGACGTCGATCAGCGCCCGCACGGCGGCGCGGTATTTGTCCGCGACCGATTTGCCTTTGGATTTCTTCGCAATTGCTGGATCGGCTAATGCTGCAGCTCGTTCGCTCGGCGATTTTCCGTCAAGGCCGCGCTTTGCGATAACCAGCTCTGCGAAATCCGAGAATTTCATGAGAGCGAGTTCGGTCAGTCCGGCAGCTTCCGCTTCGGCCGCCGTTGCCAAGGCCAGATGCTGCGTCAAGGCCGCTCCCTGAAGCGGCAGCGCCGGAGCTATTGAGGTCGGGGCTTGATCGAAAATGGGATCTGCCGATTTGCCGTAGAAAATGCCCTTGTCCCGCTCTTGTTGCCGTTGGATGGCGGCCACTTCCGCGCGGAGGACGAGCTCACATAGCTGATCAAATTCCGGGCTGTCTTCGCCTGATTCAAGTCCCGCCGCCCCGAGGAGGGAGGTCGCGCGCGGCTTGACGGCCGTGAAATCGAGGCAAGCCAGCTGACGGACACGGATATCCAGATCAGCCGCACGGCGGCTGACCGGCAGACGCTCAAAGGCGTCGGCGCCGCCGAGCAAGCGCCGTTCCTGGCGGTCCTGCTCGAGCAGTGCCTGAAAATGCGCCTTTGCCAGCCCTATGATCTTTGCCGTCTCTAGCATCGGATTCCGACGAACGAATTCGAAAAGCTGGAGACAATGTTGTGCCGTCTTGAGGGAGCGGTTCCGGGCGATCGAGGGGATGCTCGTTTGGAGCGACAGCTTCAGTTCCTTGCGTCCGAAACGGCTGACGAGGTCTACAGGGACGCGGAGCCGGAAATGGTAATTTCCATGACGGCGAATGACATTCGGGATGGCGGGCATCGATCGCTTCCAGGCGGACGGTGGCACAGGCCGTCGTGGGCGACGCGTACCACCGCTGTGTACCAAATGCCTGGAAGGGGCCTTGATTTAGAGAATCGGCATCAAATAAATCAATGCGTTAGACGGCAATCTGGCTGGTAGTCCCACCCTCTCCGCCAATTTCCTCAGTTTCTCAGCCTTGGGGCGCCTCAAACTGCTTTAAATGCGAATGATAACAAGCTGTTGCTTTCTCCGCGGCGTATCTGAGCGTCGCCGCGCCTTGGCTGCGGCGATCGCTCCATTTCATTCGCCAGCGCAATTCTCTGCTGATGGTGGTGCCATCAAGACAGCGATGCTCTCGTCGAACTTGGCGCGTCACTATTAAGTCTGTCCGGTCGCATTGCTCGTCGCGTTTCTCTTGGACCGCACCGGAAAGTCTCAGCGCTTGGCGAGGCCATCGACAAAGACATCTACAAGGCGCAGCGCATTCGGCTGCCAGTCCGTTGCGCCCTGCGAATAGAAGATGCCAAAGAGGGTGCGCAACAGATCTTCCGGCGGGATATCGGCGCGCATCTTTCCCGCCGCGACCGCGCGTTCAAGCAGCAGGCCGACCGCATTGGTGAGCCGCTCGAAGGAATAGGCCTTCAGTTCCGAAGAACCATGGGCGACCAGTTGGAGTCCTTCGATCATGCCTTTCTTGGCGGCGACCAGGCGGACATTGGCTTGAAGCCATTTTCGCAGCGCCTCGACCGGATCGCCGTCGCGGGCAAGTTGCTCGGCCAGTTCGCCAAGAAGGTCGACCTCATGGCGGTAGACGGCTTCGAACAGGGCCTCCCGGGTCGGAAAATGCCGGTAGAGCGTCCCGATCCCGACGCCGGCCAGGCGCGCGACCGCCTCCAGGCTCGCCTGCGGACCGCCGGTGCTGAAGATCTGCGTTGCTGCCTCAAGCAGGAGTTCTCGATTGCGGATCGAATCGGCGCGCGGTTTGCGGGTTGTTTTTGCAGTCTCTCGTGCCATTTCTTTAAAACCGCGCTCTTTTCCTCACGATAAACTTCCCTCTTGATAAACGGAGGATGCCTCCGTATAAATAAATCGCCCCTGGGGAAACTGCAAAGGCAGATACCCCGGTTCGGGTCGGCGGGCCGTTCACGTCAGATCGCTTCCCGTTGCCGCATCCTCAGCCGCTCTTCGGCGGCTTCGATCCATATATCAAAAACACTGAATGGAGTACCACATGTCACTCTCCATCAGCCTCGCCATCAATGGTCAGCCGCGTCATATTGCGCTCGACGACCCGCGCGTGACGCTGCTCGACCTCTTGCGCGAGCAGTTGGACCTCACGGGTACGAAGAAGGGCTGTGATCGCGGTCAATGCGGTGCCTGCACCGTGCTGGTCGATGGGCGGCGCATCAATTCATGCCTCGCGCTCGTCGCGAGCCTCGACGGTGCTGAGATCACCACGATCGAAGGGCTCGCCGCAGGCGAGGTGTTGCATCCGGTACAGGCCGCCTTCATTGCACATGACGGCTTTCAATGCGGCTACTGCACGCCGGGCCAGATCATGAGCGCGATCGGTCTTATCACCGAAGGTCAAGCCGGCGACGATCCCGAGCGCATCCGCGAGTTGATGAGCGGCAATATCTGCCGTTGCGGTGCCTATCAGGGCATCACCGAAGCCGTGCTGGACGCGCAGAAAGCGCTGGCGGAACGCAAGGGGAGGGACGCGGCATGAACCGGTTCGACTATATCCGGCCGGCCAGCGTGCCGGAGGCGATAGCGGCTGGGGCCGCGCCGGGTTCCGTCTATCTGGCGGCCGGCACCAATCTGCTCGACCTGATGAAAGGGGCCGTCGCGCAGCCCGAACGGATCGTTGATATCACGCGGCTGCCTGGCCTCGATCGCATCGACTGGCTGCCGGGTGGCGACGTGCGTATCGGCGCGCTGGTCCGCAACGCGGACCTTGCCTATGACATGCGCTTCGCGCGCACGTTCCCCGCTGTCGCCGAAGCGCTGCTTTCGGGCGCCTCGCCGCAGCTCCGCAACGCGGCGACGGTGGGTGGCAATCTCATGCAACGCACGCGTTGCGCCTATTTCCATGATTTGGCCAGCGCCTGCAACCGCCGCGCACCGGGCTCGGGCTGTGATGCCCGCGACGGCGAGAATCGTCTTCATGCCGTGCTCGGCTGGAGTGAGAGCTGCGTCGCCACCCACCCTTCCGACTTCAGTGTTCCGCTGGTGGCGCTCGATGCCGTGATCGAGGTCGAAGGCCCGGCCGGCGCGCGCGAGATTGCCGTCGCCGCGCTGCACAGCCTGCCCGGTACCACGCCGGAGCGGGAAACCGTACTTGCGCCCGGCGAACTCATTCTCGCTCTGCGAATTCCGGTCCGGGCGGCGGCCTTTGCGCGCCATGCGCGCTATCTGAAGCTGCGCGAACGTGCCTCTTATGCATTTGCCGTGGTCTCGGCTGCTGCCGCACTCGAACTGGAGGCTGGTGTCATCCGCGAGGCGCGTATCGCGCTGGGCGGCGTGGCGGCGAAGCCTTGGAGGGCAAACGAGGCAGAGCTTTCGCTTGCGGGCATAAACCCCACCCGGGAGGCTTTCCTGAAGGCGGCGGAACTGGCGCTCGCCGAAGCGCGTCCTTCCGGCGATAACGCCTTCAAGATCGAACTCGCCCGCCGCATCGTCATGCGTGCCTTGACCCTCGCCTTGGAGGGAACGCCGGCGGTCATGCCGGCGTTGCCCGCCTCGCCCTTCTCGGCAATCCCGGAAGCGAAACTCTTCGGAGCGAACCATGTCGCCTGATACGACTTCTCCATTTCCCCAACGCCATCGGCATGGCTCCAATGCGGGCCAGCCTCTCACGCGCCGCGATGGTGTGCTCAAGGTCACGGGACGTGCGACCTATGCGGCCGACAATCATCCCGCCGGCATGCTCTATGCCGTCATGGCGGTCAGCCGCATCGCGCGCGGCCGGGTGAGCGCGCTCGACGTCGAGGCCGCCAAGGCCCATCCCGGGGTCGTCGAGGTCCTGACGCCGGCCAACCGGCCGCCGCTGGCCCATGATCCGGACGAGAAGATGGCGCCTTTTGGTTTTCGCGTGGAGGTGTTGCAGGATAACTCCGTGCGTTACGTCAACCAGCCGATTGCACTGGTGATTGCCGAGACACTCGAGGCGGCGACGGAAGGTGCCGTGCTGCTCAATCCGCAATACGAGGTCGAGCCTGCCCGTACCGGGCGCGGGAACGGCGAACGCTTCGATCCCGAAGTGGTTGGTGTCGGCTCTGCGGCGCGCACGGTATATGGTGACGTCGAGGCCGGCCTTGCTGCTGCCGCGCATGTGCTAGAGGCCGAATATGTCACGCCGGCGCAGTATCACAACGCGATGGAACCGCATGCGGTCGTTGCCGCGTGGGATGGTGATCGGGTGACGCTCGACATGCCTAACCAGGCGATGGCGCTGAGCTGCAAATTCTACGCTGCCTTTTTCGGCATTCCGGCCGAGAATGTGCTGATCCGTTCACCCTTCCTGGGCGGCGGCTTCGGTTCTAAGGCCATCCTCAACGGACCGCAGATCCTGGCGATCCTCGCCGCGCGCATGCTGAAACGACCGGTCAAGCTGGCGATCACCCGCGCGCAGATGTATGGCCCCGTCGGACATCGCGGCCGCACCTGGCAGAAGCTGCGCCTTGGCATGGATGCGCAGGGCCGCCTCACCGCGCTGCATCACCATGTCCTCGCCGCAACCTCCAGCTTCGACGACTTCCTTGAGCCGGCAGCCAACGCATCGCTGCCGCTCTATGCCAGCCCGGCAATTCGCGCCGAGCACGAAGGCTTGCGTCTGGATATCGGCACACCGGGGCCGATGCGGGCGCCGGGCGAGGCGTCCGGCTCGGCAGCGCTGGAAGTCGCGATGGACGAGGCGGCTGAGGCCTGCGGCATGGATCCGCTCGATTTCCGCCTCGCCAACTACGCGGAGACGGAGCCCGGCACCGGCAGGCCATTTTCCTCCAAGGCTCTGCGTGACTGTTATGCCCAGGGCGCGGAGCGCTTCGGCTGGTCCGGCCGGCCGCTGAAACCGCGCCAAATGCGCGACAAGGACGGCTTCCTCGTCGGCTGGGGCATGGGGACGGCGCTTTTCCACTGCCCCCATTTTCCGGCGGAGGCGCGTGTCACATTGCGTGCCGATGGCTCCGCGCTGGTGGAGACGGCGGGTGCCGATATGGGGCAGGGCGCCTGGACGGCCCTTGCCCAGATCGCGGCGGAAGCGATCGGCCTTGATCCCGACCAAGTGGAGCTCCATTCCGGCATTTCGACCCTGCCCGATGGCGGCATCGCCGGTGGTTCGGCCCATACGGCCAGCGCCGGGCTGGCGCTGCACAATGCTGGCGAGGATGCAATCACCCAGCTTGCGGCATTAGCCGCTTCAGACCCCGCTTCGCCGCTCTTCGGTACGGGCAATGTCGGCGTGGTCGCGCGTTCCGGCCGACTTCACCGCCTCGATGACGAAGCCCGCAGCGAGAGCTATGTCGATATCCTCGTTCGTGCCGGTCGCGCGGATGTGGTCGGCACGGCCAAAGCAGCACGCGACCCGGCGGTCACGGCGGCCCATGCGATGTTTTCACACGGCGCCGTCTTCGCCGAGGTGAAGGTCGATCCCGATCTCGGCCAGGTGCGCGTCACGCGCCTTGTCGGTGCTTTTGCGGCCGGACGCATCATCAACCCCCGCCTGGTGCGCAGCCAGTATTTCGGCGGCATGATCTGGGGCATCTCCTTCGCGTTGCAGGAGGAGGCGATCGCCGATCGCAGGACGGGCCGCATCATGAACGGCGACCTTGCCGAATATCACGTTCCGGTCAATGCGGATGTGCCCACGCTCGATGCCATCCTGGTCCCCGAGGATGATCCTTACGTCAATCCGCTCGGTATCAAAGGTGTTGGCGAGATCGGCGTTACCGGTACGGTGGGCGCCATTGCCAACGCGGTCTGGCATGCGACAGGCGTGCGCGTGCGGCGCTTCCCGATCCGGATCGAGGATCTGGTGATCTAGCGACGGCCGCCTTACCGAGATATATCTGGACAAGGCCCAAAGGCCGGGCGGCGACCGATCCTCGGCGCTGCTCGGCCGAGCCCCCTGCCGCCCTTGGCAGACGGGACCGATCGGGACGGCCGCATCCTGCAGGCGGGGTCCGGCAAAGGTCTCCATGATCGACTGATCGACGCCTTCATAGCCGGCTTCATCGGCAATTCCAATTTCCGCGAGGGCCGGGTTCTGCACCCGGCGAAGTAAGGGCGGGCGCCTCGCCTAGCCGGCGAAGAGATCGTTGCGCTTCCCTTATCCGCGAGTCTGAAGCCGGCCGGGCCCTCAGCCGGCATTGGGCGGAATCCTGCGCGGCCGTCTGAATTTCATGCGCTTCAGGTCGTGCAGCATTTCCGCCACCTCGACCGCCGGTATGAAATGAGCCACCGGCGGGGTAAGACGTTCGACGTTGCCCGCGGCGACAATGGCATTTCGCTTCGGCAGCCCGACGGTATCGAGCACCACGGATCGCCATCCGATGGCGCTGAGACGAGCCGAAATTATATCGGCGCGAAAGTCGAGGTCATGTTCGGCCAGGGTATTGATGAGGATCGATCCGCCGGGACGGAGCGCCCTGTCGGCAGCCTGAAAAAAAGCGTGCGAGCATATATGGTCGGGAATCTGCTCGCCGATGAAGGCATCGACGACGACTGCATCGAATGCCGCCCTGTTCTGATCCAGGAATGCCAAGCCATCGGCGACGTGGCAGGCCACTTCGAAGGGCAGCGCGAAATAGCGTTTCGCAATGGTGATGGCATGCGGGTCGTCATCGACGATGACGACTGTCTGCCCCGCCCGCACCAGCATCGTTCCCAACGTCCCCCCGCCGCAACCGATCATCAGGATGTGTTGCGCTTGCTGCTGAAACAGCAGGTCGTAGATTGCATGAATATAGGGTGCGAGGCTGATGCCGTTCCGGTCGGCCTCACTTTGGCAGCTATCGCCGTGATAGTAAAAGACGGAACCGGTGGCTCGGTTCATCACGACCCGCGCATCCCCGAATTCGGTCTGGCGCCTTGCAAGGGTGATCATCGGAGGTTTCGCTGTTGAAGTTGCTCGGGCTGCGGCGAAAGGGGGACGGCATTGCCTTTTACAGCGAGGCGGTCGCCGTCGGGGCAGCGGTCTGGACGGTCTCCTGACGTGCCAGCTTCCGCGACCGGGGCGCTGCGAGCTGCCGCTGGCGCTTTCTGGGAATCTCATCGGCCTGCATTCGGCTTGCCCCGGCAAAGTCAGCAAGGCGAAATCTGTAAGACCGGAAGCGCGCAGTTTTTGGCAAGAGGGTGATATATAAAACATCAATAGAGATACTTGAATGCCCTATATCTGCATGTTAAAGTCTAAGTTAGATATACAAAATATTTTAATAAATGGAAATACCATGATAACGGCGGCGCAATTGCGGGCGGCACGCGCCCTCCTTGGCATTGATCAGCGAGAGCTAGCGGAACTGGCCGACCTCTCGGTGCCGACGATCCAGCGCATGGAGGCCAGCGAAGGTGTCGTCCGAGGGACCGTTGATTCATTGATGAAACTGGTTGGCGCCCTCGAGGCATCGGGCGTCGAGCTGATTGCAGAAGGTGCGCCCAGTCAGGCCGGCGGGCGGGGTGTGCGGTTGAAGGAGCGCGCGGTGGCCGGCAAGCCGCAGCGAGGGAAAAGTGCGAAACCTGCCCCGGCGCGGGTAGCGTAAGGCGAGGTATCATGCCGCCTGTCATTGCCTTGGATTGCGTGGCTGCCTTTCTATGCATCGCCGTTCTTGCCGTGATCATCGCAAGATCCGCGGCGGCATCGCGCATCGTCTACGGCGCCACCTTCATCGTCGCCGTCATTGCCGTTGCGACCGCCTGTGCGCAATCGGCGGCCGGCGCCTGGGAAATTTCACTGCCACTGGGGATTCCCTGGATTGGCGCCCATCTTCGGATCGATGCTCTTGCGGCGTTTTTCCTGATCGTCATCAATCTTGGTGGCGCTGCGGCCAGTCTCTACGCGCTTGGCTACGGGCAGCACGAGGAGGCACCGCATCGCGTCCTGCCTTTTTTTGCCGCATTCCTCGCGGGAATGAATCTTGTCGTGATGGCCGACGACGCCTTCACCTTTCTCCTGGCCTGGGAGTTCATGTCCCTGGCGTCCTGGGCGCTCGTCGTCTCGCATCAGCAGGAGCCGGCCAATATACGCGCAGGCTACATCTATCTCGTGATGGCCAGCTTCGGCACGCTATGCCTGCTCTTGGCCTTCGGCCTGCTTGCGGGGACAGATGGCGGCTATGCCTTCTCCGCGATACGCGCCAGCCATCCCTCGACCTATCTGGCGGCCGCCGTTCTCATCCTGGCGCTTATCGGGACCGGCTCCAAGGCCGGCTTGATACCGCTTCATGTCTGGTTGCCGCTGGCGCACCCGGCCGCGCCGAGCCACGTGTCGGGCTTGATGAGCGGCGTCATGACGAAGGTGGCGATCTACGGTTTCCTGCGTATCGTCTTTGATCTGCTGGGAACGCCCGATTGGTGGTGGAGCGTCATCGTGCTCGCTTTGGGCGGCATCACCGCGGTCCTCGGTGTTCTTTATGCGCTGATGCAGCAGGACCTCAAGCGACTCCTGGCCTACAGCACCGTGGAGAATGTCGGCATCATCTTCATCGGCCTTGGGCTCGCCCTGGCTTTTCGCGCCAATAGCATGAACTGGGCGGCGGCCGTGGCCCTGACTGCGGCCCTGCTGCATGTCCTCAACCATATGCTGTTCAAGAATCTGCTGTTCTTCGGCGCCGGGGCCGTCCTGACATCCACCGGCCTGCGCGACATCGAACAGCTTGGCGGCCTCATCCACCGGATGCCTGCAACCAGCTTCACCTTCCTGGTGGGAGCGGCCGCGATCTCCGCTTTGCCGCCGCTCAACGGCTTCGTCTCCGAATGGCTGACCTTCCAGGCAGTTCTATTGAGCCCGCAGATTCCGCAATGGGGCCTGAAGCTGATTATTCCGGCGGTCGGCGCGTTGCTGGCCCTGGCGGCAGCACTTGCCGGCGGCTGCTTCATACGCGCTTTCGGCATCGCCTTTCTTGGGCGCCCGCGATCGGACGCCGCGGCGCGGGCCGGGGAAGTTGACCGCTTCTCGATCGCCGCGATGTCGGCTCTGGCTTTCCTGTGCCTGCTGACCGGCGTGCTTCCGGGTCTCTTCATCGATCGTCTGGCGCCGGTCATTCAATTGCTGACCGGCGGCCAGATGCCGCATCAGCTCTCAATCCCCTGGCTTTCCATCGTTCCCATCGCCGAAAGCCGCAGCTCCTATAACGGGCTGCTGGTCTTTCTGTTCATTGCCGTCTCCACATCGCTTGCGGTCCTGGGCATTCATCGCCTGGCTTCCCGCGCCGTGCGGCGATCGGCAGCCTGGGACTGCGGATTTCCGGACGCCAACCCCGCAACGCAATATTCCGGCAGCAGCTTTGCTCAGCCTATTCGACGCGTCTTCGGGTCGACGGTGTTTCGGGCGCGCGAGAACATTCACATGCCGGCGCCGGGCGATAACGGACCGGCAAGCTTCACGGTGGTGGTGCGGGATCTCATCTGGGACTTGATCTATGTCCCGATTGCCCGCGCCGTCGGATGGTTGGCGGACCGGCTGAACTATTTCCAGTTCCTGACGATCAGGCGTTATCTCAGCCTCGTCTTTCTCGCTCTTGTGTCGCTTCTGTTGATATTGGCGATCTGGTCATGATGCTGACGGATTTGATTGTTCAAGGCACGCAGATGGCGCTCGTATTGGCGCTGGCCCCGCTTTTGACTGGGCTGTCGCGGAAATTCAGGGCGCATCTTCTCAGCAGGCAGGGACCTTCTATCTTCCAGCCGTATCGCGACCTCCTGCGCCTGTTGCGCAAGGACGTTGTGCTTGCCGAAAATGCCTCCTGGCTCTTTCGCGTCGCACCATATCTCATCTTCGCAACGACCTGGGTCGCGGCTGCTCTGGTGCCGACTTTCGCCACCGGCCTGCTGTTCAGCTGGTCGGCCGACCTGATTGCGATTATCGCGCTTCTGGGCAGCGCACGTTTCTTCCTGGCACTCGCCGGCCTCGATGTCGGCACCAGCTTCGGCGGCATCGGTTCAAGCCGGGAGGTGCTGATTGCCTCTCTCGCCGAGCCGGCGATGATGATGATCGTTTTTTCCCTGGCCCTCATTGCCGGATCGACCCAGTTGTCGACCATGGCCGACTTCATGTTATCGCCGGCTGTCGGCTTGCGGGTTTCTCTGGGCTTGGCCCTGATCGCGCTGGTCATGGTTGCGATCGCTGAAAACGCACGCATCCCCGTCGATAACCCCGCCACGCATCTCGAATTGACCATGGTGCACGAGGCAATGGTGCTGGAATATTCCGGACGGCACCTCGCCATGATCGAACTGGCCGCTGCTTTGAAGCTGCAGCTGTATATCGCGCTGATCATCTGCCTGTTCGTTCCCTGGGGCATTGCCCGCGGCGACGCAAGCATCGTCTCCTGCGCTATCGGTGCAGTGGCCTTCGTGCTGAAGATCGTAATTGCCGCATTCCTTCTTGCCCTGTTCGAGACCGCCATCGCCAAGATGCGGGTTTTCCGCGTTCCCAATTTCCTGGGGGCCGCGCTCATGCTCAGCCTCCTTGGGACTCTGCTGCTGTTCGTTTCGAGGAGCCTCTGATGCTCGGCCTCCAGTTCGATGTTGCGCACTTGCTGGCCGGTGGCCTGGTCCTTCTAAGCTTCTTGATGCTCTACCAGGACAGGCTCTATTCGCTTCTCAACGTCTTCGCCTTGCATTCGATCGTGCTCTCGCTGTCGGTCGCTTGGCAGGCTTATGTCCAGAATGCGCCTCATCTCTATATAACCGCTTCAATTGCCCTGCTTTTCAAGGGTGTCGCCATTCCCGTTGCGCTCCATCGCATGATCGTGCGGCTTGGTATTCACCGCGAAATCGAAACAGTGGTTGGGGTGGGGCTGACGATGCTGGCGGGCATGGCGCTCGTCGGGCTTTCCATGGTGGTCATGTTGCGGATCACGCCGGGCGCGGATGCTTTGGCGCGGGAAGATCTTGCCTTCGCCCTTGCCGTGATCCTTATCGGCTTGCTGGTCATGGTGACGCGGCGCAATGCCGTCGGCCAGGTGGTCGGTTTCATGTCGCTTGAGAACGGGCTCGTCCTCGCCGCAACCGGCGCCAAAGGGATGCCGCTAGTCGTCGAAATCAGCGTCGCCTTCTCCGTGCTGATCGCCTTCATCGTTATCGGCATCTTCCTTTTCCGTATCAGGGAGCGCTTCGATACGGTTGATATCGGTGCCCTCGACCAGTTCCGGGGAGAGCGTCGATGAATGCATATCTTCCCGGCGCCATGCCTGCCGTGCTGATCATTCCGATTGTTTCGGCGGCAGTTCTCGCCTTGATTCCGAACTACCGCGTCTCATCGCGCCTGAACATTCTCGCAAGTTTGCTCACCATGTGCGCGGCGCTGCTGCTTGTTGGTGACCGTCCGCAGCCGGGCCAGTTCCTGTTCATCGACGATCTCAACGTCGTCTTTGTCCTTCTCAATACATTGGTCGGCTTTACCACCAGCGTCTTCAGCGCCAGCTATATCAGTCATGAGCTGGAAACAGGCAAGCTGACCCCTGTCTATCTCCGCTTCTATCATGCCATGTACCAGGTCATGATGTTCGGCATGAACTTGGCGCTGGTGTCAAACAATCTCGGCCTCATGTGGGTGGCCGTCGAATTGGCGACACTCAGTACCGTGCTGATGGTCGGTATCTATCGTACCCACGAAGCGCTGGAGGCTGCCTGGAAATACTTCATCCTTGGCAGCGTTGGTATCGCCCTGGCCCTCTTCGGCACGATCCTCGTCTACATGGCGGCGCGCCCGGTGATCGGCGAGGGGCTCGATGCCATGGTATGGACCACGGTCATTCAGCATGCCGGCGCCTTCGATCCCGCTCTTTTAAATGTCGCCTTCATTTTTCTGCTGCTCGGCTACGGCACCAAGGTGGGGTTGGCGCCTTTGCACGCCTGGTTGCCAGATGCCCATGCGGAGGGACCGACGCCGATCTCAGCCGTGCTTTCCGGCCTTCTCCTGAATGTCGCGCTCTATGCCGTCCTGCGCTTCAAGATCCTGCTGAGCGCCAGCCCGCAAGCCATACCGCCCGGGCCATTAATGATCACGATGGGTCTGGTATCGCTCATCTTTGCCGCCTTCATGCTCTATCGTCGGCGCGATATCAAACGCTTGTTTGCCTATTCCTCGATCGAACATATGGGCATCATCGCCTTTGCCTTCGGCCTGGGCGGGCCGCTCGCAAACTTCGCCGGGTTGCTGCATATGACGATGCACAGTCTGACGAAATCGGCCATCTTCTTTGCCGTCGGCCATATCGCTCAGGTCAAGGGCACGCAGAAGATCGCGGATATCCGGGGGCTGACCGAGAGCCATCCGGTGTTGGGCTGGGGATTGGTCGCAGGTGTCATTGCTATTGCCGGAATGCCGCCGCTGGGCATTTTCATGAGTGAGTTTCTTGTTGTCAGCTCGGCCTTTGCGCGCCATCCGCTCCTGGCTCTTCCCCTGGTCGTCGGGTTGCTGGTTGCTTTTGGCGCACTTTTGCTGAGGCTAGGCGGGCTGGCATTCGGTGAACCGCACGGCAGTCTCGCTCCGGTGAAAGCATCCTATCTGCCGATGTTTGTACATCTCGCCATCATCTTCGCGGCGGGCGTTTATTTGCCCCCTCCGCTGGTTTTCTGGTTCCAACATGTTGCCCGCCTGCTGGGGTGACGAGGAGCGCCGCCATGCCCACACTTGATGACATTCTACTCGCAGGCCTGATTGTCGGCGGCCATCGACCATGGCGACGCAGCATCGTCGGTGCCGATGTCTGGAAGTTCGTGACGCAGCAGCTTGCCGAGGGGAAATGGACCCTGCTCGGGTTCTGGGGGGAAGCGGCTGCCGTCCATATGGCGCTGCTGGATGAGCAGCGCAACCAGGTTGGCGTTGTCACGCTGGAATGCCCCGGCGGACGGTTTCCCTCCGTGGCGGCAGGCCATCCGCCGGCCGCGCGGCTCGAGCGCAGCATCCGGGATCTGTTCGGGCTTATTCCGGAAAATGCGCCCGACGATCGGCCGTGGCTGTCCCACGGGCGCTGGCCCGACCAGCCGGGCAATGCAGATGTTGCCGACGCGGGCATACCTGGCGGATATCGCTTCCTTCCAGTGACGGGCGAAGGTCTGCATCAGGTGGCTGTCGGGCCGATCCATGCCGGTATCATCGAACCCGGCCATTTCCGTTTTACCGCTAATGGTGAAGCGGTCGTGCGGCTGGAGGAGCGCCTCGGCTATGTCCACAAAGGGATTGAGTCCCTGATGGCTGGCGCAGACCTCGCCAAGGCAGTCAAGCTCGCCGGCCGGACCTCGGGCGATAGCACGGTTGCCTATGCGCTGTCCTTCTCGCGCGCCGCCGAGGCGGCGCTGGGCCTCGACATTCCCGGCCGCGCGATCTGGCTTCGCGCGCTGATGGCGGAATTGGAGCGCATCGCCAATCACCTCGGCGATATCGGCGCCATCTGCAACGACGCGGCCTTCGCCCTTATGTTGGCCCATTGCGGGGTATTGCGCGAGCTGGTCCTCCGTGCAGCCGATCGCTGTTTCGGCCATCGGCTGATGCGGGATTGCATCGTGCCGGGCGGGGTGACGGCCGAGCTCGACGCCGATGGGGTGAGGGAATTGCAAGAGCTTGTCGCCGAGATTCGTGCCCGCTTCCCCAAGCTGGTCGAGCTCTACGATAATACGGCATCATTGCAGGACCGGACCGTCGGCACCGGAAAACTCTCTTTGGAACTGGCCCGCCAGCATGGTTGCGGCGGCTATATCGGCCGGGCGTCGGGCAGGGAATTCGATGCGCGGTTCCAGCTCCCCTATGAACCTTACGACCGCCTCCAGGCCCAGCTGCGCACGCATGTCGATGGCGATGTAAATGCGCGCGTCTGGATTCGCATCTGGGAAGTGCAGCAAAGCCTGTCCTTCATTGAGCAGATTCTCGGGCAAATGCCGCAAGGGCCAATCAGCAGCAGCTTCGAATCCGAAGGCGAGGCTGGCCGCGAAGGCATGGCAATCGTCGAAGGCTTTCGCGGCGATATCCTGGTCTGGCTGCGCTTGACTGCAGAAGGACGCGTGGACCGGTGCCATCTCCGCGATCCTTCCTGGTTTCAATGGCCACTTCTTGAAGCGGCCATTGAAGGCAACATTATTGCGGATTTTCCACTTTGCAATAAGTCCTTCAACTGCTCGTATTCCGGCCATGATCTCTAGGAGCGGAATTGATGCGTAGTCTTCTCACCCAAAGCCTGTTGAAGGGGCCGCTGACGGAACCGGCCCCGCAACCGGACGTGGCAGCCCTCGCCGAAGTGGCTGCAGCACTTCAGCGGACCGCAAGGCGGCGCCTCGGCCGCAGCTTGTCGATCCGCGCCGTGGATGCTGGATCGTGCAATGGCTGCGAATTGGAGATGCACGCCCTCAATAACCCGATCTATGACATTGAGCGCTTTGGCATCCGCTTCGTGGCCTCGCCGCGACACGCCGACATATTGATGGTGACGGGCCCGGTCACGAAGAATATGCAGGAGGCGCTGGAGCGGGCCTATCACGCGATGCCGGATCCGAAATGGGTTGTTGCGCTGGGGGATTGTGCACTGGATGGGGGCATGTTCGCTGGGGGGTATGCCTGTGTAGGCGGCGTATCGGCTGTCATTCCCGTTGATCTTCACATTCGCGGGTGTCCGCCATCGCCGCGGCACATTCTGGAGGCTCTCCTCGCCCTTCTTAAAGCGGCCGATAGCGCAGGATGATGCCGTCAAGCCGGCTTTGACGATCCTGTTTGACAGAGATCAAGACGGCAACCCCATGGCAGGCCGATATTAATAAGTGGCTTTTCACGCCACATTGATATGAAAGGGTTCCGCCATGGCCGAGACCAAAGCCGTTGTCTCGACTTCATCTGCCGCAGGAAACACTGCTGGTCTCTTTTCCGTGAATGCTGCGTGGATGAAGCAGTTGACTGAGGGGCCCGCCAGCTTCTACAGCGGGATTTTTGATCTCGCGGCAAAGCAGTTGCGGGTCCAGGCCGACTTTATCCAGGATCTCGGCAACTGCAATAACGCCGTCGATCTCCTCAGGCATCAAGGCAAATTCATTCAGTCATACTGGAACAGCTTTGCCGAGGAAGCCTGGAAAACCTACGGTCGTGGTGCCGGGTTGGATAGCTCGACGATAGGTAGACCGAACGAGGAACGACTGAGGCTAGCCCGCTGAGGCGAAAGCCATTTTTTCGTCCTGAACAGAGTTCGGACTGAGACGCGTCATCTCTTTGAGCACCAGATCCCGATAGGAACCCTTTGCGCGCAGCAATTGGTCGGGAGTGCCGTCTTGAATGACTTTCCCTTCCTGCAAAACGACAATGCGATCGAACCCGCGCAAAGTCGATAAGCGATGCGCGATCGCAATGACAGTACGGCCGCGCATCAAGCGGTCGAGCGCTTGACGGATCGCCTCTTCGGATTCGCTGTCGAGAGACGAAGTTGCCTCATCCAAAAGAAGGATAGGAGCATCCTTCAGCAGCGCACGTGCAATGGCGATGCGCTGACGTTGTCCGCCGGAAAGCTTCACGCCGCGATCGCCCACGATCGTGGCAAAGCCGTCCGGCAAGGCGAGTATGAAGTCGAGGCATTCGGCGGCAGCCGCAGCCTCGAACACCTGGTCATCGGTGGCATCCGGCTTGCCGTAGCGGATGTTCTCCATGACTGACCGGTGAAACAGCGAAATATCTTGCGGTACAATCGCCATCGCTTGATGCAGGCTCTCCTGGGTAATTGACGATATGCTCTCTCCGTCGATAAGAATGCGGCCATCCTGCAGGTCATAGAAGCGCTGAAGCAGCGCAAAGAGCGTGGACTTGCCGCTGCCGGACTCGCCGATCATGCCGACACGCTGACCGGCTTCGAGGCGAAGCTTGAAATGGCTGAAGACGTGACGGCCATTGGGATAGGCGAAGCTGATATTGTCGAACTGCACCGCGCCACGCCGGGGGATGAGCTTCACCGCATCGGGGCGATCGCAAATGTCATGCGGAACCAAGAGGGTGGCGACCGCCTCCGAAAGGCGCGCCATATGTTGCGTGACATCGACCAACGCAACAGCCAGGTCGCGCGTGGCATGCAGGATCGTGAACCCGAGGGTGCAGACCAATACGACATCGCCGTTGGTTGCCTGGCCGCGTTTCCAAAGGACGATGATCCAGGCCAGCAGGGCGATCGTCAGGGCGATGGTGATAACGCTGTGGAAGAGCCGCAGCTTCTCCAGATAGACCAGGCTCCGGCGACGCGCCACCATCTCACTCTCAACCGTCTTATCGAAGCGGCGAAATTCGTGGTGTAAGCCGCCAAAGGCGCGAACCAGCGGCATGTTGGAAATGATATCGACGAGTTCTCCGTCGACTGCGGCTGCCCGATCGGCAAAGCCATGGTGCAGTGGCCGGCCGGCTGCTGCCAGGCGGAAGAGGACAAAGCATAGGCCACCGGCCAGGAAGATGGCGACAACGGTAATGGGAATGCTGATCGTTGACAGGAAGGCGACAGCTCCCAGCGTCGCGGCACAGGGGGGAAGCACGTTCCACACCATCATATTTTCCATGGTGAAGACGGCATTGGAGGTTGCCGTGATCCGGCTTGACAGCATGCCCGGTTGACGGTCGGCAAAGTAGCTCGGTGCGTGGCCGGTCAGGTAACGAAAGAGGTCGCTACGCAGGTCGCCCGTGACGGCGACGAAGGCGTAGTTTGAGATCCAGCCGGCGACGCGCCAGAGCAGGTTGTCGCTCATGATCAGCGCGACCAGAAAGGCAAAAGCCAGCCAGATGTCATTGCTGGCCGTGGCATGTCGCGACAGCGTATCCACCAGATATTTGACGCCGTATTGAGTACTGACAGATGCAGTCACGGCGCCGATAACGGCAGCCAGGATCAGGACATGCGCAACCAGGTGTCGCCGGACATAAAACAGGCAAAACGCTGAAGGAGCTTGCGCGTATCGCGTAAGGTGTTTCATTAACCTTCGGCTTCCCTGATTAAGACGGCATTGCTGTGTTGTTATGGGTGTTTTGATAGTGAGGGAGGTAAGCGGTCCTCAATTTTCTGCTGATATTCTGACGCAGCTTTCTGGCCAAGGTGGCGGCGCACTCCCTAGGCAAACACTTGGGAAGCCTCCCGGTGCCGCGCAGCCGTCGATTTTGTCTTCACTTCCATTTTATTTGCAAAGGGAGCGCACGCGGCAAATGGTTAACTGCTTGATCATCGAACGATAACGAGCCTGGGCATCGCCCGGCAGACTCAATTCAATCCACCAAGATCTCACCGAAGGAGTGCCGGACGATGCGGATTGCGCAAATAGCCCCTCTGACGGAGGCGGTCCCACCCAGCCTGTATGGCGGCACGGAGCGTGTTGTCTCTTGGCTGACGGATGCACTCGTCGGCCTAGGTCATGATGTCACGCTCTTTGCCAGTGGCGATTCGAAGACCAGCGCGAAACTGGAGGCAATGTGGCCCTGCGCGCTGAGATTCGACAAGGCGGTGCTGGATCCTATCGCCCTGCATATGCTGATGTTGGAGCGGGTTCGCCAGGTGGCCCATAATTTCGACATCCTGCATTTTCATCTTGATTACTATCCCTTCTCGCTGTTCTCGCGGCAGCCCACCCCTTTCATTACGACCTTGCACGGAAGGCTCGACCTGCCGGAGCATCAGCCTGTCTTCCAGACATTCTCATCGATACCCGTTATCTCGATCTCGAAGGCGCAGCAGAAACCCGTTCCGCAAGCCGGCTGGATCGGGAACGTCTACCACGGCATGCCGGAGGATCTTCTGACGCCGCGGCCGGTCAAGCCCAGCTACCTCGCATTTCTGGGGCGTATTGCCCGCGAGAAGCGGGTGGACCGCGCCATTCGGATTGCCGAACGTTGCGGGTTGCCGCTCAAGGTTGCGGCGAAGGTTGATAAAGCGGACCGCGAATATTTCGAGACCGAAATCGAGCCGCTTCTCAGGACCCATCGCAATGTCGAGTTCATCGGCGAGATCGGTGACCGGGACAAATCCGACTTTCTCAGCGGCGCAGCGGGGCTGCTGGTGCCGATCGACTGGCCCGAACCTTTCGGATTGGTGATGATCGAATCCATGGCCTGCGGAACGCCGGTCATCGCATTCAACCATGGCTCCGCACCTGAAGTGGTGGACGACGGCTTGACCGGATTCGTCGTCAGGAATGAGGACGAGGCCGTGGCCGCTGTCGGACGGCTCGAAACGCTCTCGCGTACCAAGATTCGCCAGCATTTCGAGCAGCGCTTCACGGCGCAGCGCATGGCATCCGAATATCTCTCGATTTATCAGCGGATGGTAACCCACAAGAAGCCATCCCTTCACTTGGTCGAAGAAGTTAAGGATCTCGATCCGCTGCAATCATCTATTGGCTGAGCAGGCGAGCCGACCGGTAAAATCTGATGTTGCGACGGGGTGGTTGAAAGCCACCCCGTATAGTCGGTCCGCTTCCGGCTCGCTGGTCGTATGCTCAGCCCGGCGACACGCTCAGGAGGCGTAAGAGCCGGTAACTCAGCCGACAGCTCAATTGGTCGTCACAACGCGCACATCACCTTCCCGCGCGAGCACATTGACGACCACCTCGGCGTCGACGCGCTTCAGCGCAACGTCGATCGATCCTTGGCCGATCGACAGGCCGCGCAGTACAACCTCATCGAGAAATCCGGGCAGAGCGGGCTGGTCGAAGACGACTTGTCTTGTGGCCGTCGAGAAGCTCATGCCGAGGCAGGACTGCAGCAAGGAGAGCGGAGCTGCCGCTGCCCAGGCCTGGGGCATGCAGGCAACCGGATAGAAGGTCGGCCCCTGGCTTCGTTGCCGCGGAAAGCCGCAGAACAATTCGGGCAAACGCCGCAAGTCAATATGCATGGCGGCAGCAAAGAGGCCGTCGAGAATGCGCGCCGTCTCGCGTCGGAAGCCATAGCGGGCAAAGCCGGCGGCGATCAAGGCATTGTCATGCGGCCAGACGGAGCCGTTATGGTAACTCATGGGATTGTAGCGTGGCTCGCCTGCGGCGATTGTGCGGATGCCCCAGCCCGAGAACGAGCTGCGTGACATCAATGTCTGCACCACCGAGGCTGCCCGCTCGGGATAGGCGATACCGGCGAAAAGCGTGTGGCCGGCATTCGAGGCGACGACGCGGCAGGCCCTCTTGTCGCCATCCAGGGCGAGAATATAGGTACCCAGCGCCTCGTCAAAGAACTGCTCATCGAACCGCTTGCGCAATGTCTCAGCCTTGATCTGCATCGCGGCAGCCTCGTGCATATGGCCGAGTTTGCGTGCGATATCCACGGCTGCGCGCCAGGCGCCATAGACATAGGCCTGTACTTCTGCGAGGGCGATCGGCCCACGCGCCAGCGTGCCGTCGGCGTGAAAAATCGAGTCGTGGCTGTCCTTCCATCCCTGGTTGACCAGGCCCTCCGCCGTCCGGCGCCCGTATTCGACAAATCCATCGCCGTCGCGATCCCCATGATTGTCAATCCAGAGAAGGGCAGCCTCGATGTTCGGCCAAAGCCGCCGCATCAGGTCGAGGTCGGCGGTACGCTCGAGATAGGCGCCTGCGAGCATGACGAAGAGAGGGGTCGCATCGATGCTGCCGTAATAGCGCCGGAAAGGTACCTCGCGAAGTTCCGCCATTTCGCCGAGGCGGACCTCATGGAGGATTTTTCCCGGCTCGGCATCGGCGACGGGATCGCTTTCAACCGCCTGGTTCGCCGCGAGGTGGCCAAGGACACCCCGGGCGATGGTGGGATCAAGCCAAAGGGTTTCCAGCGCCGTGATGATGGCATCGCGGCCGAAGACGGCGCTGAACCAGGGAATACCGGCATAAGGATAGGGTCCCTCCGGCGTATCGGTGATCAGCGTGTAGAGATCGGAGACACTGCGGCGCAGCGCCTCGTTGAAGATCTCGTTCGACGTCGCCACGCCTGCGGAACGGGAAGAGGAGGAACGAAGCGCGCGGCGCGCATCGCGCAGGGCGTTGAAGAAGACGCGGCGGCCGTCGCCCTTTGCCGGTGGCACGTTGCAGGCCACCTGGATGAAAAGGAAGCGGCTTTCGTGCGGCGCGAGCTCGAGATCGAACACCGCCTGTTCGCCGACCAGGTGCTTCGGCTGCGGATCGAAGCGGAGGCTGGTTTCGCGGCGCCGCTGGTCGAGTCCGGTATAGGAGAGCGTGACGCCATCCGGCCGCAATTCGGCCGGATGATGCTCGCCGCGCCGATTGCGCCGGCTGCCGCGTACTTCAAACAGGTCGGCGAAATCGGCGGCGAAGGTGATCTCCAGCTGTATGCGATGCGGGCGGGAGTCGAAGTTCCGTACCGCCAGCCGCTCGAAACAGGCGGCGTTCCACAGGAAACGCGAGCGCCGCAGATGGATGAGGTCGTGCTGCAGAATTATCTGGCCCGCTTGATTGAGCAGGTCTGGATTTGTCAGGTCGCAAGTCAGGATGGCGTTGTCGTCTCCCAAAGTCGAGCTGAGCAAGATCGGCCGCTCGCCGCCGATGGTGAGATGGAAGTGTGAAAGGTATCTCGTGTCGCAGTGATAGATGCCCTCCGGGCTTCCCAGAACGGCGAGCGCATCGCCGCTGTGGTCGAAGACCGCGAAGGTGTTGCCATGCTTTAACGTGCGCGGGCGTGTTTCCTGCAGGGAGGTCGTGGCCGGAATGATATATTGCGCCAGCGAAGGAGCCGTTGGCGTCGCCGCTTTCGGTTGCGCGTTGGATTTAGCGTCGAGCTTTTGCATTGCTTATCTTCCTTGCGGTGACAGCGCCTTTCGGCCGCCGCTTTATGGTCGATATCTGCGCCTCGGCTATGCTCCGACCCGTCGCCGGGTGACTTGCGGCGGGTCAACGGTGTGGGGAGGAGCCGGAATCTGGATTCTGTGATGCGGTGATGTTCAGAAGGCGCGGCAGCCTAGCACGTTCCCGGCCGCGATAATTTTGCAGGGTGATGCGAGTCGAAAACAAGCACCATGTAAATATGCGCGTGCTAGGTACCGTCGGTTCGGCTCCCTGGCAACGCACGCAGCGGTTCAGATAGGCCGCCACAGTATCGCCTTATGGCTGAGACCCGGTTCGTCGCTTCTCTTCTTTCCTCTGCATACGTGGCGCATTTCCTTCGGGCCGCGTTTCCGGCATCAGGAAGGTGACCGCGGCGAGGCCGCAGCCGGCCAGAATGGCCAGGACGATGAAGGCATTGTAGCTTCCGAAAGTATCAGTGATATAGCCGCTGAGAACGGTGCTGATTGAGGCACCAATCCCCATGGCGCAGCCAACCGTTCCCTGGGCGAGATTGAAGTGGCCGCTCCCGCGCGTGACGTCGGCGACGGTCAGGGGCACCAGAACGCCGAGAATTGCCGCGGAGACGCCATCGAGGACCTGGAAAATCACGATCAGATGCGGCTGGAGCGTGATCGAAAAAAGCAGGGCTCGAACCGCGAGCGCAGCGAAGCCAAGCATAAGAAATGGCCGTCTTCCCCAACGCTGGGCGCTGCGGCCCACCAGCGGCGATAATCCCGTCACCGTCAATTGCGGAACGATCATCGCGGCAGCCACCATGATGGTTGCCGCCTGGCTCGAGCGAAGCGTTACCATGCTTGCCGCCAAGGGCAACATCGCCGCATTTGCCAAATGAAACATGCAGACGCATCCGGCGAAGATCGCCAACGGCCGGTTGCGCATCAAGCCGATGAAGCCCGTCATCAAGCCAATAGCCGGCGAAGGTTCGGCAACAGGCGCGGGACGGGCTGGGCGGATCTCGTCAGATCGGATGCGAAACAGAGCGATGATGGCGGGTACCACCAGCGCCGCCGCCAGGAAAAACACCGCACGCCCGGAGAGATATTGGCCGCAGACACCCATGATCGCGGCCGCGATTCCGGTTCCGGCCGACGCGAAGGCGGCATTGCGACCCAGCCTCTCGCTGACGCTGCTTTGTCCGATGAGGCCGAGGCTCAGTGTGACCAGGGCAAATCCGAGAATGCAGCTTGCCGCGGCATGCAGGACGCGTGTTGCGAAGACAACGGGTAGAATTGGCCATGCGGCAAAGCCGAAGGCACTGACGCCGATAGCGATCAAGGCACCCGCCGCCACAGCGCGGACCGATTTGACGGAATCGACGATCGCTCCCAGGGGGATCTGGCCAAAGAGGCTGACCAGCCCGCTGACCGTCAAGACGAGGCCGATATCGACCTGTGTCCATTTCTGCGTAGTCAGGAAGACGGCAACAAAAGGACCGAATCCAGTCTGGATATCGGCCACAAAGAAGACGAACCAATCGAGGCCATGGCGGCTGCGCGCAGAGATCGGCGGGTTTTGCTCAGGAACGGGGGCCAGCGTGACGGCGTTGTCCGGGTCAGCTCCGCGGTTTTTTGCCGTTCGCTCCGCCATTCACGCTTTGCCTTTTGTATTTGATGCGATTGTGCCAGCCGGAGGTTCCGCTCAGGGCGCCTGCGTGGGTGCATTGTCTTGTGGCGCAGGTGAGGGCTGTGCCGGCGCTGTTGGTGTCGGCTGCGCGGGGGTATTCTGGACCGGTGGATTCTGTACCGGCGCAGATTGCTGCGGAGCCGATGGAGTCGGCGCGGGTTGAACCGGCGCAGGCTGAACCGGTGCCGATGAGGCCGGGGCAGGGGGTGGGGGCGCCGGAGATGCAGGCGCCGGTGGCGAGACATCCGCGCGACCGACAATCACGACGGGTTCGCCGGGCTTGTAGACCGGTGCGACCCGCAACTGATCTTGCGACAGGTCTGCGACGATCTTGTCCATGCTGCCATCCGGCGGAAAATGCAAGACCCGCCAGTCGACCGCTATTTTACGCGTGCCGACGCCGAGAAAGCCGCCGAAGTCGATAATGGCCGCCCGCACCAGCCCGGTATGGTCGACCATGACATCTATTATACGCCCCATGTCGTCACCGCTGGCGCTTTGCACCGGCTTGCCGAGAAGCGTGTCGGCCGACTTGCCCTCGACGACGACTGCGGGCGTTTCCGTATTGCCGGGCAGGGTGGTGGCAGGCGAAGTCGGCTTGGCGGTGGTGGGTGCCGCCGGGGCGGCCGGTGTCGCTTGCGGGCTTTGCGGAGAGGATTGAACGGGTGGCTGGGACGGTGCTGAAGAAGGTGGCTGAGACGGCGCCTCATTGGCAGGTGGAGTTGCCAGGGGCTGCGATTGTGCGGCTGGCGGCGCGGATGAGTTTCCGGTCGTTGGTGATGCCGGCTGGGATTGTCCGAAGGCAGGACACGTCGCGGATATAAAGAGCACATATACCCACGTGATACAAAGGCGCGATGTACGGAGAAATATCGAGACGATAGGTTTCATCTGGATCGCTCCTGACCGGAAGGGCGGCCGCGCTGCCGATAGCTAAGCCGGCTGGCCGGGATTATGCCGATGAGTATGCGTCGCCCCTTGGTCGCTGTGAACGCGCATATGATCACGGTTGCGCGAGGTCGCGCGGTCAACGAGCGGGGTGGCGCGAAATATGCCTGTCGGATGATCAGGTGCGGATAGCGATGTGGGGGGACAACTTGCCCCATTTTCCCGGGGCCGCGAGGCTTGTTGCCCCTGCGTTGTCGTCTGCTGCAAGTCGGCCTCAGCGGTTCCTGAGCGCGGCTTAACGGCCCTGGTTTCTAGGTGAGAAGCATCATGAAATCGCTGAAATCCGGGATCACGTAATCGACATCATCGAAACCGCCGCCCGTTGCGGCATAGCCGATGATCGTCAGGCCGGCGCGGCGGGCAGAGAGGGCGCCTGATCTGCTGTCCTCGATCGCGACGACCGATGCCGGGTCCAGGCCGAGACGCGTGCAGGCCGTCAGATAGGGCTCGGGATCGGGTTTGCCGTTCTTCACATCGTCAAGGCTGATCGAGAAGGCGATCGCATCGCGGATGCCGAGCGCCGCCAGATTGGCATCGACGACGGCGCGGCCCGAATTGGAAACGCAGGCTTGCGGCATCTCCAAGGCGGCGAGCTGCTTCACCATGGCGACGGCATCGGTGATCGGCCGCAAATGCTGCGTGTTGGCCACGTAATGCGCATCGATCGCCTGCAGCCAGCTAAGCTCGTCCAGGCTCTTCGGCAGCCGCGGCCGCAGAATATGCCAGACATCATGCATATGGACGCCGCGAAACGCCTGGTCAGGCAGATCCGAAAGATCGCAGCCGAAGCCGAGGCTGGCAGCGAGCAGGGCTTGATGGTGCAAGGGCTCGCTGTCGACCAGCGTGCCGTCGATATCCCAGGCAACGGCTTTGAATTTCATGGCTGTGGATGCTGTAGAGGCTTGAGGCTGAGATAGACCTGCTCGAAGAGCCGGTAACCGTCACGGTAGACCTTGGCATTGGACGGGTTGGGTTGAATGAGGTCTCCCTTCTGTACGAAGCGGTCCGTGCCGAACCAGTCATTGGTGAGGCCGGTGCCGATGGCGGCGGTCCAGGCGGCACCGAGACAGGAGCCGGGATGGCCTTCCAACCGTTGCACGGGAGCCTGCAGCACATCGGCGACGATCTGCATCCAGACGCGGCTGCTGGCGCCGCCATCCGAGGCGAGATAATGCCTTGGTGCGTGGCCCATGTCGCGCAGCACTTCCATGTGATGGGCAATCGCGTAGGCATAGGCTTCGAGGAGTGCGCGCCAGAGATGGCCGATCGTGTGATTGAGGCTGAGGCCGGTGATGGTGCCGCGGGCAAGCGGATCGTGGATGGGCGTCTTCTCGCCCAGGAAATAGGGAACAATGGTGATGCCCTCGGCGCCGGCGGGAATGACCTCCGCCAGGCGGTCGAGATATTGATGCAGGCGCAGCCCGGCGGCATCCGCGGCGGCCTGCTGGCCGCCGGCGAAATTGGCCGCAAGCCAGTTGAGCCCTGAGCCGCCGGTCGACATGCAGCCATTCGGCATATAGAGGCCCGGCACCAGATGGTAATCGAGGAACATCCGGGGATCGGGAGCCACCTTGCTGGTCGCCACCAGCACGTCTACCGAGCCGCCGAATTTCAACAGCACCTGACCGTCGGCCACCACGCCTGCGGCCAGCGCCGAGGCGATCAAGTCGGCAGCACCTCCAACCACGGGCACGCCTTCCGGCAAGCCGGTCGCCGACGCCGCTTCAGCGTTGACATGGCCGATGATCTGATGCGACGCAGCCTTGGGCGGGATCGTGCCTGCCGGCAGATGGGTATGGGCGATGAGATCGGCGGCAAGCTCGCCGCGCGCCAGATCCACGAAACCTGCTTCCAGCGCCCAATTCTGCTCGATGCGGCGCTCGCCCGTCAGGCGCCAGTTGATATAGTCATAGGAGCCGAAGACCGTGGCGATGCGACGGAAGACCTCGGGTTCATGCTTTTCGATCCAGCGCAACTTGCTGGCGACGAGTTGCTGATTGACGCCATTGCCGGCCCGCTTGACGAAAGCGGCTTCGTCGATCTCGGTGCGCAATTCCTCGACTTCCGCCGCGCAGCGCCCGTCGCTCTGCTGGATGCTGGGACGGAGAAGGTGTCCTTTGGCATCCAGGAGCACGACGGCCGGCAGCATGCCGGTGACGCCGATGCCGGCGACTTCCGAGGGCTCAATGCCGGAATCCGCCAGCAGCTGGCGGATGATGGCGCAGCTGTTCTGCCACCATTGTTCCGGATCTTCCTCGGCCCAGCCGGGATTGCGCGAGGCCAGTGTCACCGGCCGGGAGACGATCCCGAGGATCGTCTCCGGCAGCTTGACCAGAATCCCGATGGTCGAGGTGGTGCCGATATCGAGGCCGATGACGCAGCTCATCGCCGGCTTCCGATCACTTGCGGATCTTTTCCACCACATCCATGAAGCGTTTCACGCGCTCGCCATCGACCTGGTTCCAAGTATAGCCGTCGACTTTGAAATGCGTGCCGATGACGACGCCGGAAGCGACGGCGAGAACGTCACGGACATTGTCGATATTGACGCCGGTATTGGCGAAGACCGGCACGTCGCGGATGGTTTCGCAGACCTTGCGCAGGTCGGATTGGTCGGCGGGCTGGCCGGTGATCGGGCCGGAGACCAGGATGGCATCCGCCAGCGACGAGAACACAGCACTTTTCGCACGCAGTTCGATCGGGCGGCTGTCCAGTGAATGCGAGAACTCCGCATTGATGTTGAATAGGCATTTGAGATCGGGCCGGCCGAGATTGCGCTTCAGCCGCGCCGCACCGGCGCAATCCGGCGCCCAGACGCCCATATCGGAAGCGAAGACTCCGGTGAAGATCTCGCGCACGAATTTGGCGCCGGTCGCCGTGGCGATGGCGATGCTGGCCTTGGGATCCCAGAGGTAATTGACGCCGAACGGAATCTTAAGGGACGGCTTGATCGCCTGGACGATCGCCGTCATGGCGGAGATGCCTTCAATCGGCGCTTCCAGCACGTAAGGGCGATCGTTCTCGTTGCCGAACATCACGGCATCGACACCGCCTGCCTGCAGTTTCTCGGCATCGCGGGCGGCATCCTCGATCAGCTTGTCGACCCCGCCATCGGCGTCATAAAGCGGGCTGCCCGGCAGGGCGCCGATATGGATCATAGAAATGACCGCCTTCTTCTTGGCGCCAAAGAAATCGAAAACCATCTGTGTTCCTCACGCTTCTAATGATGTGTCGTTAAGTCGGTTGAGAGAGCTGTCGGCTAGCCGGCGATCTTGATGGCAACGCCTGCTTCGACAAGAGCCGCGGCGATATCGGCCGGCGGCGCGGCATCGGAGATCAGCAGGTCGATATCGGTGAGATCGGCGATCTTGATCAGCGACATGTGGTGGAATTTCGAACTGTCGCAAAGCAGCACCTTGCGGGCCGAACGGCGCAGATAGACGCGCTTCAGCTCGCTGTCTTCCAGCGAATAGTCGAACATGCCCTCGGCGGTGATGCCGGAGACGCCGATAAAGGCGATATCGAACCAGTAGCGCTCGAATTCCTCGCACGCGGCCGGTCCGCAAATCGACATCTCCTCGCCGCGAACCTGTCCCGCCGGCACATAGACCTCGCGGCCGGCCTCGCCCAGCAGCAGGGCCGTGCGCAGGCTGGAGGTGAAGAATTTGACGTTACTGCGATCGGCAAGGACGTGAGCAAGCAGATGTGTCGTGGTGCCGACATCGAGCCCCACGCTGAGGCGCCGATCAACCAGTTCAGCCGCGGCTATGGCGATGCGCCGCTTCTCTTCCTGATGGTTGCGCAGCCGCGCGGCAAAGGCCGGCTCTTCGCTGTCGATCACAGGCGCCGGCGCGTCCTCTTCCAGCACGGCACCACCGCGGGTCCGGGTGAGGGCACCGTCGCGCTCCAATTCCATAAGGTCCCGGCGAATCGTCATTTCCGAAACGCCAAGCTCGGCAGCGACATCGGCGACGTGAACGAAGCCGCGCTTGCGGGCCGTCTCGATCAGATGGTTGTGGCGCAGCCGCGCTGGCAGGCGCCGCTGGTCTCCTGAAGCAACTGTCGAATCGTCGTTCATGCGTCGAGTCTCTCCCCTGATAACGCTATCGAACATTGCCACAGGTTGCTTGCTGGTTGTGTGTGACGGTTGCCGCGATCATAAACGCGATCCAAACATTTTCAAACATAAAATTGTGTTGCAAAGTTATAAAAGGAACGAATATGTTTGATTGTGCTGATCAAGGCATAACAAAGTATCCGCGTCTTTCAGGGGGATTCGATGGCTGTGACGCCGACGGCAACGGGCAAACTGGCAGAGGAATTGGCTGGGAAGCGGGCCATCGTGACCGGCGCCGGCTCCGGCATCGGGCGCGCCATTGCAGCTGCGCTTGCGCGTCACGGCGTTCGCGTCGCCGTTGCTGATCTTGATCCTGTCACAGCCAAATGGGTTGCCGGCGATATCGGCCAGGGTGCGCGACCGGTTACCATTGATGTCCGCAAGCGCGAATCGGTCGAGGCGGCGTTCAACGAGGTCATCAAGGATTGGGGCGGCTTTGACATTTTGATCGCCAATGCCGGCGTGTCGACCATGAACAAGGCCATCGATCTCACCGATGACGAGTGGGACTTCAATTTCGACGTCAATTCACGCGGCGTCTTTCTCACCAATCAGATCGCGGCGCGGCATTTCATCGCGACCGACAACAAAGGCATCATCGTCAATACGGCATCGCTTGCGGCCAAGATCGGCGCGCCGCTCCTGGCGCATTATTCAGCCAGCAAATTCGCCGTTCTCGGCTGGACGCAGGCGCTGGCGCGCGAACTCGCCGGCCGCGGCATTCGCGTGAACGCCGTCTGCCCGGGTTTCGTCAAGACCTCGATGCAGTCGCGTGAAGTGCAATGGGAAGCGCAGCTGCGTGGTATCACCCCGGAGCAGGTGATCGCCGACTACGTCAATCAGACGCCGCTCGGCCGCCTCGAAGAACCGGAGGATGTGGCCGATGTCGTCGTGTTTCTCTGCTCCAATGGCGCCCGCTTCATGACTGGCCAGGGCATCAACGTGACAGGCGGCGTCTATACCACCTGAGGATTGGCACCCGGCGGCAACAAGCCGGCGATGACATGGCAAACATACAGGAGGTAAGGGGGAATCGATGCGGTATCAGATGACGAAGATGCGGGATAATCAGGCCTGACGCGATGGCATCGATCGAACTCGAACATGTCTCCAAGCTTTATGCCAACGGCGCCTATGGCGTGCGGGACGTTGACCTCAACATCGCCGACGGCGAATTCGTCATCTTCCTGGGTCCCTCGGGCTGCGGAAAATCCACCACCTTGCGCATGATTGCCGGCCTGGAGAGCATTTCCTCCGGCGATCTGCGTATTGCCGGCCGCAGCGTCACCAATGTAGCGCCGCGTGACCGTAATGTGGCGGTCGTCTTTCAAAGCTATGCGCTTTATCCGCATATGACGGTGCGCGAGAATATGGGTTTCGGCCTGAAAATGCGGGGCACGCCTCGGGCCGTCATCGACAGCAAGATCCAGGAAGCGGCGGCACTGCTTGGCCTTTCGACCTATCTCGACCGCAAGCCGGCCGCGCTTTCCGGCGGCCAGCGCCAGCGTGTGGCCCTCGGTCGCGCCATTGTGCGCGAGCCGGCAGCCTTTCTGCTCGACGAGCCGCTCTCCAATCTCGACGCGCAATTGCGGGCGGAGATGCGGCTGGAACTCGTCAAGCTGCATCGGCGGCTGGGTCGGACCATCATCCACGTGACACACGACCAGGTCGAAGCCATGACCATGGGCGATCGCATCTGCATCATGCGCGATGGCAGCATGGTGCAGGTCGGCAAGCCCCTTGAGGTCTATGCCAACCCGGCCGATACCTTCGTGGCGAAGTTCCTGGCGACGCCGCCGATGAATCTGATCCCCGCCGATCTGCGGGGCGAAAGCGGACAAAGGCTCGAGGTCTGCGCCGATGGCCTGCGCCTGTCGGTGCCGTCACGGCACCTGGCTGCCTATGGTGTCGCAGCCGGTAAACCGGTTCTGCTCGGCGTCCGTCCGGAAGACATCTATGAGACGCAGGCCAATGCGGAGTGGCAGCCGCTTGATCTCACCGTCGTCGCGGTCGAAGCACTCGGCGTCGAGAACATCATTGTCGGCCAGATCGGTCAGGAGAAGCCGGTGGAGATTTCTGCCCGCGTCAGTCGGCATTTCACTGCCGAGATCGGCGCCAAGGTCAGGCTCTATGTCGATGCCCTGCCGATGCATCTCTTCAATCCGGAAAACGGCAAGGTATTTCCCCGCGCGCCCCTGACGGTGGCGCCGCCCTTGACCCTGGCCGTGTGAGGGCGAGGCGATGCGGCACGTCGGTCTCCATATCGGCCTTGTGATCGTCTCGATCGCGATCCTGCTGCCGCCGCTTTGGGTGCTGCGGACCAGCCTGGTACCGGAAGCACTCTCGTATTCGACGGACCTGCTGCCTGCCGTCACCTTGCAGAACTATATCGATCTCTTCGTGCAGAAGCGCTTCGGCACCTTCTATTTCGACAGCCTCGTCGTATCGGCCGGGTCTGTCCTGCTGGCGCTGCCTTTCGCAGCGATGACCGGTTATGCCTTCGCCCGCTTCAAGACCGGCGGACGCCTTGCGCGCTTCACTGTGCTGGCGACGCAGATGCTGCCGCCCGTTGCCATCGTATTGCCGGCTTTCATGCTGTTTCGCTCGGTCGGCCTCACCAATTCGCTGCTCGGCCTGACGATCGCTTATGCTGCTCTCAATCTGCCGTTTCTCATCTGGATCCTGATGGGCTTTTTCGAAGGCATCCCGGTCGATCTGGAATGGGCGGCGATGACCGACGGTGCCACGGCCTGGAGCGCCTTCTGGCGCGTGGTCCTGCCGGTCTCGCTGCCGGGGATCGCCGCGGCCGGCGTGCTCGGTTTCATCCTTGCCTGGAATGAGTTTCTGTTCGCCCTGGTGCTGAGCGGACCCGCGACGGCAACCGTCCCGGTCGGACTTGCCTCGCTGCAGACGTCGAACGGCGTGCAGATCGCCAAGGTCGCGGCCGGCGTTATCCTGGCGATCCTGCCTTTGGTGATCGCATCGCGCTTCATCCAGCGTTTCATCGTCCAGGGACTGACTTTCGGCGGTGTCAAATAGCCATCGAAGACGAGCGTTATCTACCAACGAGTACAAGAGAAGAAAGATATGGGAGCGAAGATGATGACGAGAAAGAGCATGTTGCTTGCCGGCCTCAGCGCCGTGCTGATGACCGGTGCCTATCAGGCCAAGGCCGATCCCGTAACCCTGCATGCCTTGATGGAGGACGTACCAGAGACACATATCATCGAAGGTATGCTGCCGGATTTCGAGAAGGAGACCGGCATCAAGGTCGAGTTCGAGAAGGTCAACTACGGCGACATGCATGACAAGCTGGCAACCCAGCTGGTTTCGCCGGACAGCTATTATAATGTACTCGAAGTTGACTTCCTCTGGGCCGGCGAATTTCCGGCCGCCGGCTGGCTGATCGACCTCAAGCCGCTCATTGAGAAGGACAAGGTCGACCTCTCGGGCTTCGTGCCCTCGACGCTGGACCTGCTGGGGCGGACCAATGAATCCGTGCCGCTCATTCCCATGTACAACTATTCCATGGGCCTGATCTATCGCACGGATCTGCTCGCCGATCCGAAGCTGCAGGCGGCTTACAAGGCGGAGTACAAGGCCGAGCTGAAGATGCCATCAACGCTGGCCGATTATGTCCAGGTGGCGAAGTTCATGAAGGCCAAAGCCGGCGTGGCCGGTGCCGCCATGCAAGGCCAGCGCGGCGATCCCAACAGCATGGAGTTTTCCAATTACCTGTTTGCGGCCGGCGGCTCTTACATGGGTGCGGACCGCAAGGTGACGCTGGACAGCCCGGCGGCCAAGAAGGCGCTCGATCTCTATATCGACGCCATCCAGCATGCGGCGCAGCAGGGTGCCCTGTCGGCCACCTTGGACGATACCATGCGCCTGATGTGCAGCGGCGAGGCCTTCAGCATGGTGACCTATTGGTGGATGCTGCCGCAGATCGACGACAAGGAAAAATGCCCGAAGGCGGCCGGCAAGGTGGCGCTCTCGGTCATGCCGGGCGGCCACGGTGAAAGCGGCGGCTGGGGCTGGGGCATTCCGAAGAATACGTCGCCGGAATCCCAGGCGGCGGCCTGGACCTTCATCAAGTGGGTGCAGAGCAAGAAGGTCGCCGTCGCCCGGGCGCTGCAGGGCCATGCGCCGGTCAGCGGCGATGTCTACACCGACGCCGAGGTGCTGAAGAAGTATCCCTTCTACAAATCGGCTCTGGATGTCGTCGCCTCGGGCAAGTCGTTCCCGATCTTCGCCTATTCGGCGCAGTATGAGGACGTGCTCGGCACGCAGTTGTCGCAAGCGGCTGGCGGACAGATCAAGTCCGATGCGGCGATCAAGGCCGCTGCCGAGGGGCTCGAGGGCCTGCTGAAGAAGTAGGATACGGCCTGAGCCGAATGCTTCCCTGACTTCCGGCGTGTCGCTCCGTTTGGCGGCACGTCGGAACATTTTCGATGACCGGTGCTGAGAGGGCACGAGCTTTGCGTCACCTGCTTCATGCCGCCGACCGCAATTGGCGAACGGGTTGGGCCTTTTCCTTGCCGGGGCTGCTGACCCTGGCGATCGTCATGGGCTTTCCGCTGATCTATGCCGTGCTGATGTCGGTATCGTCGATGACATTGCTGCGGCCAAGCTTGCTGCCCTTCACCGGCCTCACCAACTTCATCAATGTCATGGGTAACCCGCAGTTCTGGGGTGCGCTTGTCCTGACCGTCAAATATTCGATTGTCACCGTCGCGGGCGAATTCGTCTTCGGGCTCGGCATCGCCCTGATGCTCAATCGGGTATTGCGGCTGAAATCCGTCTATTTCGCGATTCTCACCATTCCGATGGCGATGTCGCCGGTCAGCGTCGCCCTCATCTGGCGCATGCTGCTGCAGCCCAATCTCGGCATCATCAATCACCTGATGGAGGTCAGCGGCCTGCCGCGGCTCGACTGGCTGGGTTCGGCGGATCTGGCATTATGGACCATGGCCGGGATCGATATCTGGCAGCAAACCTCTTTCGTGGTGCTGATCCTGGCGGCCGGCCTCGCCTCGCTGCCGCGCGAGCCCTATGAGGCCGCGGATGTCGACGGCGCCACCAAGCTGCAGCAGTTCTGGTACATCACCCTGCCCATGCTGCGGCCCGTCTCGGCTATCGCCGTCATCATCCAGCTGATCAACGAGTTCCGCACCTATGATCTCACTTATGTGCTGACCAAAGGCGGGCCCGGCACCTCGACCGAGGTGCTCAGCTTCTATGCCTATCGCCAGGCCTTCCTTGGGCTCTCGCTGAATGAGGGCAGCGCCGCTTCCTTCATCCTGCTGCTGATCGTTCTGGCGATGACCGTCATCTTCTTCTGGATGCTTGAACGGAAGCGCTGAACCGCGTCGTTGCCGGTGGGCAAGACCGCGCGAGGAAGGCGATTACAGGGGCTTTTGCGCGACGAGATTGATCAGCGTTTCCTCGCGATCCCGCGGCGGCTGGATGCCGAACCAGCGCTCAAGGATGCCGAGATCACCCCGGCTCCACCACAGATAAGGCAGGGAAACCGACCCATCCGGCACATCGAAACCCGCCATGCGCACCATCGCAAGGTATTCCTCGGCGGTGCGCTGCACATCCATGGGATGGCGGAACAGCAGGCGAATGATCCATGAATGGATGTATTTGCGGGTCGATTCCGCAAAAAGCAGGAGCCCACCCGGCCGCAGAATCCGCCGGAACTCTTTCAGCGCCGCCTCCTGCTCCACCAGATGATGAAAGGTCTGGTGGCAAAAAACGATATCGACAGAGTTGTCGGCCAGCCCGGTGTGCCAGCTTGTCGTCTGGCGAAAACTGACGGAAAGTCCCTCGGCTGCCGTGGTCTGCTGGGCGATATCCAGCATGGCTTTGTCGATATCGATACCGAACATCTGACGCGGATGAAAGCGTTGCTGCAGCAGCTTGAAGGACCCGCCCCGCCCGCAGCCGATGTCGACGATAACCGGATAGCTCGGCTGGGGCGCAACGATCAGCCGCTGCAAATCGTTGATGGCGCGCTCCAGGACGTGTTTCGCCCAGGTTTCGGTCTTCAGGAACCAGATGCCAAATTTGGTTTCCGGGACATACTGCTCGGGAGAAGGGGCGAGGTCATTAGGGCCTTGCATCGTCGATGCCGCTTGTCCTGCTAAAAATCAGCTCCGGAGATACATGGCATTTCAGGACCTGGATCGTCGAGTGATTCGCCCCGGTGCTGTCTTGCGGCGATCGCGCTCCCTGCGGTCGGGCAAGCCTCAGGGCCAGGGCGAGATGAAGGCCGGGTAGCGGTTCGTCTGCCAGCCAGAACCATTCTTCGGGCCCGAGAGCAGCCAAGATCCGATCCGCCGACGTGAAGCGGGGCACATGGTCCTGCCGGTCCGTCACTGCCGCAAAACCCGTACCGAGCGCCTTGGCCCGGGCCTCCCGCAAGGTCCAGATCCGATAGAATGTGCTGGCACCCCCATGACGGACCGATGCAGTCTCGTTTTCGCCGAAAGCCGCTTCAGCGAGAGCGCCGAAGTCCCGTCCGCCGGCCTTTGCCACCTCAAGATCGACGCCGAGGTCACCATCGCAGGTGGCTGCGCAGCCGACCCATCCGCCGCTATGGGTCATCGACACGGATGGCAGCAGGATACCTGCCGGGCCATGGAGGCGTGGCCTTCCGCTGTCCTCATATGCGAGGCGATAGCAGCCCTTCAGCCCCATGCTTTCCTCAAGCAGCGCCTGCAACAATGCCTGCACGGCCCGACGACGGGGCGAGGTATCGGGGCCATTGTCGGCATGCCCGCCCCCGCGCTGCAGGATAGCCTGCATGCGGTCACTGTCCTCGCGCAGAATTGACAGGAAAATCATTCTATTACATACAGCTTGTTAGCGGTCTGGCGGCGGAATTTTAGCAGATAAAACTATCATAATTCGCAGCCGGACGCGGCGCGGGGTGCAGCAGGGGGGCGAACCGTGTTACTCAGGCATGTTGCTGAGATCGAATAATTTTATGTGTTCTTTGTCGAACACCGCTGGAACTGTCACTCTGCTGCGGTCGCGGGGCTTGGCTGCTGCCATAACCGCCCACCGGCCGGCCAATCGATGTCGGCCGTCATGCTGAGCTTCTGCATCCGTGACTGGTTTGCCTGGAAGCCGGGCCTTGAATCGCGGGGTGAGTGGCTGCGCAGGGCTGGTGCTTGCCCGACCGACGCCAGCACCGCTTGGGAAAACAATGCTATTGTCCCATTGCCCATGATGCTGCGCCGCCGCGTGAGTGGCTTTGGCCAGAAGGTCGTGGGGGCCGCTTTGACGATGCCTGCCGCCCGAGAGGCGCGTTACGTCTTTGCTTCCCGCCACGGAGAGTTTGCGACGACCTTGCGTATCCTGGAAAACCTTCATCAGCGGTCGGCACCATCGCCTGCGGATTTCAGCATGTCGGTTCACCATGCCTTGGCGGGGTTGCTGTCGATCCAGACCGGCGACAAGGCGGGACATACGACTGTATCGGCCGGTCGCGATACGTTCGGCTATGGCTTGCTGGAGGCGGCGGCGCTGGTCGCGGATCAGCCGGCGCAATCGGCGCTGCTTGTTTACTATGACGAACCGCTACCGGAGATATACGGTGATTTCCAGGAGTCGGATGAAATGCATCTGCCGCTGGTTGTCGCCCTGGATATCGTCGCGTCGGATCTGGCCGCCGATCACCCCCGCCCACAGCTCGAGCTGACGCTTGTGCCGGACGAAGAGCTGGCGGCCGAGCAACGGGCGGGCAAAGGTGCCGCGCTCGACCTGCCTATGGGGCAGCGTTTCTTGGATTTCTTGCTGTCCGATCGTCCCGGGGCAATGCTGGCGGGGGAAACCATGAACTGGGTCTTGCGCCGTGCTGCCTAGCTCCCTTCGCTTTGTCTGGCGCCTGGTGGCCACCGGTTTCGCCTTCGCCTTGATCTTCGGCGGGGGGGCCATCGGCGCCGTCACCATCCTGCCCTTGCTGGCCAGTTTGCGGTTAGCGGGCCGCGGCGGCAGCCGCGAGGCACAATATGCGATCCACCATTTTTTCCGGTTCTATATCGCCCTGTTGCGGTGGCTGGGCCTGATCGATCTGGAGATTGTGGGGGCATCCGAATTCGCGGAAATGCGCGGGCGACTGGTCATTGCCAATCATCCCACTCTGCTGGACGTTGTTCTGCTGATGGCCCTGATGCCCCGCACCCAATGTATCGTGAAGTCCGAGCTCTGGAATAATCGCTATCTGGGCGGGTTGGTCCGCATTGCCGGCTATATTCCCAACAACCTGGAGCCGGAGGCATTATTGGCGGCCTGTCGAGAGAGCATCGACCATGGCGACAATCTGATCATCTTTCCCGAAGGGACGCGTACGCGGCCAGGAGAGCAGCCCCATTTTCACCGGGGTTTTGCCAATATTGCGCTACTGACCGCCGCCCCCATTCAACTGATCACCATCACCTGTGTTCCTCTCACCTTGACTAAAGGCGAGCCATGGTGGCGTATCCCCGCCGAACGGCCGCGATTCCGTGTCCTGGTCGGAGAAAACCTGGACACGAGGCATTTGTTACAGGAACGTGGACGTGCTTTGGCCGCCCGCGCCCTGGTCCGACATATTGAGAGTTATTATGGGCAACAACTTGCAACTGGCTGATCTGGAACGCGATCTCAAGGAGCTCATCGTCAAGACGCTGAAGCTCGACGGGATCCAGCCGGAGGAAATTGACAGCGAAGAACCCCTTTTCAATGAAGGGCTCGGACTTGATTCAATCGATGCCCTGGAACTTGGGGTCGCGATCCGCAAGACCTATGGCACTAAAATTGAAACGATTACCGATGAAGTGAAGGCGCATTTTGCCAATGTCCGCAGCCTGGCCAAGTTTATCCAGACGTTGCGGGGAGAATAGGTCGATGCAATCCCGTGACGAAATATTCCAGACCTTGCGCGGCTATCTGATCGAGATGTTCGAGGTGCCGCCGGCGAAGATTACCCTGGATGCCCGGCTGTATGAGGACCTCGATCTCGACAGCATCGATGCCGTCGACCTGATCGTGAAGCTGCAGGAATTCACCCGGCGGAAGTTCAAGGCCGAAGAATTCAAGACGGTTCGTCATGTCCGTGATGTCATCGATCGTGTCGAAAGCATCCTCGCGGAATAGGGTCGGCGCGATCCTGTTCGCGACCGGGACTGCGCTTGGCGTCGGCTATCCCTTCGCGGTGTATTTCCTGCGCGGCAGCATTTCGGCGGCGAATTTCGTTCTGCTGGCCCTTTGCCTCCTGATTCTGCGCCTGGTGACGCTGCACCCCGCCACCGCTCGGCTCTGGACGCCGCCATTGCTGGTGGCGGCGATGGCTCTGGGGGGCACTCTCTTGCTCGACGCCGAAATCGCGGAGAAGGCGTATCCGGCGCTGATGAGCCTGACGGCCGCCTTTGCCTTCGCCTGGTCGCTGCGGCACCCGCCGAGCCTGATCGAGCGGTTTGCACGCCTGCGGCGACCGGATCTTCCCCTCGAGGCAGTCGCCTATTGCCGGAAGGTGACGTTGATCTGGGTGGTTTGGCTGCTGATCAATGCGGCGGTGGCGAGTGTTCTGGCCCTGCGCGGCGATCTCGGCTTTTGGACGCTCTGGACCGGTCTCATCTCATATCTTGTCACCGGACTGCTCGTTGTCAGTGAAATTGCCGTTCGCCATCTGCTGCCGGTATATCGGTCGGGCCGATGAAGCAGAAGTCCATTTCCGGCTTTTTCACGGAAGGCCGCGCCGCCGCCGATCTCATCGCTTTTGCCGACCGCCCGGCTGGCGGTGACGACAAAGTCGATCTCGCGCAATTTCAGCGCGATGTCGCCTGGAATGCGGCAAAGCTGAGATCGCTGTCTTGCCGCCAGGCATTGCTGGCCTCGTCGGATACCTATTGGGCGGCGGTGGGCCTGCTGGCGCTTTTTCATGCCGGCGCTGACGTAGCGATGCTGCCCGGCATCCGTGCGGACACGCTTCCTTCCTTCCGGCGCGCCGGCGATCTCATCGTCACGGATCGTGACGAATCCGGTCAAGATGCTGTCTTTCGCCTCGAGACCGGGCGCGGAGATATGCCGGCGCTCGCCGTTCTCGATCCCGATCGGTGCTACCTCGATCTCTTCACCTCGGGCTCGACGGGGGCCCCCAAGCGTGTCGGAAAAAGCCTTCGGGAGCTGGAGATCGAAGCCCAGACCGTCGAGACCATCTTGGGACCGTCGCTCAGCCCGGCGACGCGCATCCATGCGACCGTGCCGCACCATCATCTCTACGGTTTGACCTTCGGCCTCATCTGGCCGCTGCTATCCGGCCGGCCGTTCAACCGTCGGCCGCACGAAATCTGGGAAACAGTCTTTGCCAGCAACCTTGCCGGAGCCGTGCTTGTCACCAGCCCCGCCCATTTGACCCGTCTCGCCGGCTTCACGGCGATTGATGGCGCCCGGCGTCCGGCGGTCATCCTTTCGGCCGGCGCCGCTCTGCCGGCCGAGGCGGCCGCGGAGACATCGGCCATCCTCGGCCGAGCGCCCACCGAGATCTTCGGCAGCACTGAAACCGGTGCCATCGCCACCCGCAACTGGCAGGAAAAGGAGGCGCCCTGGTCGCCACTGCCAGGCGTTGCCGTGAGCCGATCGGCGGAAGGCCGCTTATCGGTACGGTCGCCCTTTATCGCCGGATCGCAACCTTATCTTGGTGCGGATCTCGTCACGATCGAGGCCGACGGGCGGTTCCGCGCCCTGGGACGGGCGGATGATATCTGCAAGATCGAAGGCAAGCGGATCAGCCTTTCCGCGGTGGAAACGCAGCTACGGCAATTACAGGGGATAGCGGAGGCCGCTGCTCTCGTGATCGACGACCGCCAGCCGCGCCTCGCGGCGGTGGTGAGGCTTGACGCGGCCGGGGAGGCGGAGCGCGCCAAATGGGGCAACTTCCGCTATGGCCAATTGCTGCGGCGCCAGTTGGCGGCCAACCTCGATACGGCGAGCCTGCCGAAGCGCTGGCGTTTCGTGGCCGAGCTGCCGACCCTTGCCATGGGCAAGCGTCGGCGCACCGATCTGGCGGCGTTGTTCCTCTCGCCGGAGAATGATGTGCCGCAAATGGAGGATCCGCCCTTGCGCGAGAAGCGGCATGTGGCGACGGAAGCGGGGTCGCAGCTTCTCGAACTGGATCTCTTCATTGATCCGGCATTGCCGCAGCTCGATGGCCATTTCCCCGGCCTGCCGATCGTCCCGGGTGTTGCGCTGGTCGATTGGGCCGCGCGTTTCGCAGCGCGCTATCTGCAGCTCGGCGATGGCGTTGCGCGCAGGCTGCAGGTCAAGTTCCGGCGGTTGATCATGCCCGGCATGGTCGTCACGCTCACCCTGGAGCATCAGCCGGCCCATGGACGCCTGACCTTCAGCTATCGTCACGCTGAACAGATCCTCGCCAGCGGGCGCTTTTCGGTCGTACCGGAATGAGCGACGGCCTGCACCGCCCCGACGGTTTCCGCCCTTGCGCCATCATCCCGAGCCACAATCATTGGAAGATGACGGCGACGGTCATCGCCGCTTGCCGCGCGCAGGATCTGCCGGTCTTTCTCATCGATGACGGCAGCAGCGAGCCGGCGAGATCGGCCCTGGCGGCGCTTGGTGCGGGTGATCTGGGTGGGGGCGGTTTCTATCGCTGCCCGCAGAATCTCGGCAAAGGCGGTGCGGTCGTACAGGGCTTTCAATTGGCGATGGCGGCCGGCTTCACACATGCTTTGCAGATCGACGCCGACGGGCAGCATGACGTCGCCGGCCTGCCGCGTCTCCTGGAACAGGCACGCCGGCGACCGCAAGCGCTCGTCACCGGCGTGCCGATATATGATGCATCGATCCCGAAGGGCCGGGCGATCGGCCGCTGGATCACCCATGTCTGGGTCTGGATAGAGACGCTCTCCTTCGCCATCCGCGACAGCATGTGCGGCTTTCGGGTCTATCCGCTGGCCACCGTCGCGCAGCTTTTGGCCGCCGGCGAGCAGATCGGCCAGCGGATGGATTTCGACACGGAAATCATGGTCCGCCTCTTTTGGCGCGGTTGCGAGGTCATCGAGATCCCTGTCGCCGTTACTTATCCGGCGGACAATCTCTCCAATTTCGACCTCTGGCGCGATAATTTGCGCATCAGCGCCATGCATGCGCGGCTGTTTTTCACCATGCTCCATCGGCTGCCGCAGATATTGCGTCGCCGATCTGGCCGCGATCCATCTTCCGGCAAGGCGAAGCACTGGGCCTGGATCGGCGAGCGCGGCACCGCCTGGGGGCTGCGGTTCTGTCTTGCCAGTTACCGCTTGCTGGGGCGGCGCGGCTGTCAGGCGGTGTTGATGCCGGTGGTGCTTTACTTCTATCTGACGGGACGCAGCCAACGCGAGGCGTCGCGGCGGTTTCTGGCCCGCGCTTTCCGCTTCAAGGGCTGGTCGCATGAGCCCGGCTTCGCCGACGGATATAGGCACTTTCTGTCCTTCGCCGCGCGCGGGCTGGATACATTTATCGGCTGGGCCGGCGCCATGCCGGCGGATCTCATTCAGCCGGGCGACCTGGATGCCTTGCCGGCGGCGCAGGCCGATCCGCGCGGCGCGCTGGTGATCATCGCGCATCTCGGCAATGCCGATATCAGCCGGGCCATGCTCGACGCGAAGACCCGCGAGCGGCTGCTGATCCTGGTCCATACCCGTCATGCCGAGAACTACAACAAGATTCTGAAAGAGGTTCAGCCGGCGGCGGCGCTCAATACCTTTCAGGTAAGCGAATTGGGACCGGATACTGCAATCGCGCTGAAGGAGCGTGTCGAGCGTGGGCAGTGGGTGGTGATCGCCGGCGATCGTGTGCCGGTGAAAAGTGAGGGCCGCACAATTGATCTGCCGTTCCTCGGCGAGACCGCCTCCTTTTCAGCAGGTCCTTACATCCTTGCCTCGCTCCTGGAATGTCCGGTCTATCTGCTGTTTTGCCTTCGCGAGGACGAGCATTACCGGCTTTATTTTGAAAAATTCGCCGAACGGATCGATCTGCCGCGTCACGAGCGCGGTGCCCGGCTGCGGGAATACGCCGCAAAGTTCGCCGCTCGCCTGCAGGATTATGCGTTGCGGGATCCGTTCCAATGGTACAACTTTTTTGACTTCTGGGCGCCAGCGCATGGGCAGGCAAAAGAATGATCTCCGCTGAAGTTGATATCGTCGCGCAGTTCTATGATCTGGATCCGATGCAGGTGGTCTGGCATGGCAATTATGCGCGCTTCCTGGAACAGGCGCGCTGCGCCCTCTTGGACAAGATCGGCTACAACTATCCTGAGATGGATCGTTCCGGTTATATGTGGCCGATTGTCGAGATGCAGACCAAATTCGTTCGTCCCGTGCGGTTTGCTCAGGCCTTCCGGGTCGAAGCAACATTGGTCGAATATGAAAACCGGCTGAAGATCAGCTACCGTTGCCGCGACAAGATTTCCGGCGAGGTGTTGACCAAAGCCCATACCGTGCAGGTCGCCGTCTTGGTATCGACGGGGGAGCTTTGCCTGGAATCGCCGGCTGTGCTGATCGAAAAAGTGCGGGCTTTGCTATGAGACGCTTGATGGCGCTGGTCCTGTGCGGGTTTCTCTGCCTGGCATCCGCGCATGCCGACGAAGAGCTCGGAGGCGCACGGCTGAAACCCGGCAGCGTGCTGCGCGGCCATTTCGTCCAGGAGCGTTCCCTCCAGGGCTTCCAGGCGCCGCTCAGGAGCGAAGGCAGCTTCATCGTCGCCGAAGGCAAGGGCTTGATCTGGCGCGTCGAGAAGCCCTTCGCGACGGTCACGGTAATAACGCCGGCGGGGTTGGTGCAAAGCGCGCAGGGTACCGAGACATTGCGCCTGCCGGCGGCCCGCATTCCCTTCATTGCCCATTTCTATGAGATGCTGAGCGGCACCATGACGGGCGACCTGAAGAGCCTGACCGAGCAGTTCGATGTCAAGCAGACCGGCACCGCGTCGGATTGGTCGCTGGAGCTGACGCCAAAATCCACGGCGGAAAACACGTCGAGCGATCAGCAGAACATGCCGATCCAGCGCCTGGATCTTGCCGGCGATCAATACGTGAAATCGGTGGCAATCTATCGCCAGAACGGCGATCGCGATCAGCTGATTTTTGCCGATCAGCATCTCGATACAGACCCCCTGTCCGCGGAGGAAGCCGCGCTGCTTGCAGGTAGCGGCGATAAATGAAGCGCCTGCTCGCCGTCGGCTGGTTGATCCTGCTTCTCGTCCTCGCAGCGCATCTGCTCTGGCGGATGCACACGGGTCTCAATTTAAGCACGGATATCCTGGCCCTGCTGCCGCGTGAGCCTGAAACGCCGTTGATGGAGCGGGTCAACCAAGAAGTCGGCGATCATTTCTCGCGCCGGATGATCCTGCTGCTCGGCGCGCCCGATCCGGCGACGGTGCGGCATGCGGCGCAAGAACTCAGCACGATCTTGAACCGGAGCGGCCTGGTGGCGGTCGCCGACAATGCCGATGCCGCCGAGCGCCTGAAGCGCCTCGGGGCACTCTATTTTCCGTATCGTCGCGGGTTGCTTTCCGATGCGGACCGCACCGCCTTGCTGACCAGCAAGGGGCAAGATATCGCGACGGCCGCCTTGTCGCAGATATACGGCTTTGCGTCGCTCGCCGATTCCCGGATGATAGTGAATGATCCCTTTCTCCTCCTGCAATCCTTCCTGACTCACCTGCCGGTGCCGCAATCGCGCCTGAGCCTGCAGCAGGGGTTCCTTACCACGCAGGATAACGGCGTAACCTGGATTCTGCTGAACGGGCAGATCAGCGACGCGCCCTATGCATTGGATTTCCAGGAAAAGCTGTTGGGGGTGCTCAACCCGACCATCGCCAGGCTGCAGCAGCAATCGCCTGATTTGCAGGTCAAGCGCGTCGGGGCGGTCTTCTTCGCGGCAGCTGCTTCGAAGGTGGCGACGGCGGAGACCTCGACATTGGGAACCCTCTCGACGATCGGATCGGCGCTGCTGCTGCTGCTCGTTTTCCGCCGCTTGGCGCCGCTCTGGCAAAACCTGCTGGTGATCGGCATCGGGGCAGGGGCCGCCTTGTCTGTCAGCCTGTTGCTGTTCGGTCAGGTGCATGTCGCGGTTCTCCTCTTCGGCGTCAGCCTGATCGGCATCGCCGTCGATTACGGCATGTACTATTACAGCTGCCTGTTCGATCCGACCTTGCTTGATCCGCAGCAACGCCTGAGAAGCGTCTTCGCCGGTATCGGCCTTGGCTATATCACGACCGTTCTGGGCTATGCCGTGCTCATCCTCGCACCGTTCCCCGGCCTGCGGCAGATCGCTATCTTCTCGCTGATCGGCCTGTCAGCATCCTTCGTCAGCGTCCTTCTATGGTTCCCCCTGCTCGATCGCAATGCGCCGCTGAAACACGGCGCTTCATTGCTCAAGGCGGCAACCATTCCCTGGCTCTTCTGGGAGCGGCGCGACTGGCGCCGGGTCAGGATCGGGACGGTCCTGGTTCTGCTGGTGGTCGGGGCGATCGGCCTGCTGCGCCTGCGTGCCGATGACGATGTGCGCCACCTGCAATCTTTGTCCGGCGATCTGTTGCAGCAGCAGGCGGATATCCAGCGGCTGATCGGCAGTTTGACGCCCAGCCAGTTTCTTCTGGTCCATGCCGCCAGCGATGAAGCGGCGCTGCAGCGGGAAGAAAGTCTCGCGCCGGTCCTGAAGCAGCAGATGGCGGCCGGCAACCTCTCGGGCTTCTTGACGGCGGCCGCGTTCCTTCCCTCGGCACAGCGGCAGGAAGAAAACAGGAAGCTTGTCGACACCAAGCTGGAGCAACCGTTTCTCGATCAGCAACGTCGTCAGCTCAATCTCACGGCACCCGCCACGGACCCGAATCCGACGCAGCCGGGTTTCCTGACCTTGTCGCAGGTTCTGGGCGACGGCGCGGGGGCGCCGCCTTTGCCCTTTCTCCGGGAACTGGTCCTTTCGCCCGGCATCCATATCGTGACCCTGGAGCTGTTGCGGGACCCCGAAGCCCTGCGGCGGGCCATAGCCGGTATTCCCGATGTCCGTGTGATCGATCCGGCCGGCGACTATACCGCTCTTCTCGGCAAGTACCGGTACCGGGCGGTCTGGCTGATCGGCCTGTCGATCGCGCTCATGATGGTGGTTCTCATCTGGCGTTATGGCTGGCGCGGCGCCTTGCGCGTGAAGGCGCCCTCCGTGACGGCCATCGCCGCCGCCGCCGCCTGTATCGGCCTGCTGGGGCAGGGCTTTACTTTCTTTCATGTCATGGCTCTTATCCTGGTCCAGTCGATCGGCGTCGATTACGCTGTTTTCTGCGCGGAATGCGCCCGCGACAAGCGGCCGATCACCATGCTGGGCGTCTGGCTGTCAGCCTTGAGCACGATCCTGTCCTTCGGTTTGCTGGCCTTCAGCGAAATGGCGGCAGTCCACGCTTTCGGTCTGACAATGCTGGTCGGCATCGTCTTTGCCTTTCTGCTGGCGCCGCTGGCCGGCGGGGCAGAGGTCAAGCGTCGGCTGGGCAGGGCCGGCCGGGCATGATAAGGAGCGGCCTTATGGGTCGGATCAGCGCGACGGATCGCTCACGATGAAGCTATGGATGGCTGCGGTTGTTATTCTCGCGACGCTCGGCGGCTGCACGGGTCTGGCCGGGCAGGGGCGCGACCCCGCGCGCGATACGGCCGCCTATCTGGCACCCGATCTCCGGCTTGACTTGCCCGATCCCGCCTCGATCGGCCGCAGGATCGAAGCCGTGCAAATGGTTACCGCCCATCATGACGGCGAGACGGTCGTTTTCGAGGCACATCTCAGCATCATGCCCGACCGCGTGCTGCTGGTCGGCGTGGATGCAACCGGCCAGCGTCTGATGACGGTGACCTGGCGTGGATCGAGAATCAACGTGGAGAGGGCACCTGTGTTGCCGCCGGAGGTCCGGCCGGGTGCCATGCTGGCGGATATCGTGACGCTCTATTGGCCGGAGCAGGTTGTGCGGCAAGCCCTGCAGGCCTCGGGTGCTGCTCTTTCCGTCACCGCGGAAAGCCGGGCGGTGACGCTGCGTGGAAAACCGGTGCTGCAAGCGAACTATCGCGGCGGCAGCGCCCATCCCTGGCAGGACGGCCTGCATTATCGCAATCTGGCCTGGGGCTATGACATCGATGTCACAACCTTGCAGGTGAGTGAATGACCGGCGTTACGCTCGGCATCCCGGCGATGGGAATCGCTTCGCCCCTGGGGCAGGATCCGCAAACGGTGGCGGATGCGCTGGTCACGGCTTCCGCATCCGGCCTTGTGGCGAATAGCGAGCTTGCCTTCGGCAAACGCATCCAGGTGGGCGCCATTGCCGGGCCGCTGCCGGAATTGCCCGCCGCCTTCCAGGCTGATTCCTGCCGCAACAACCGGGCGATGGCGGTGGCCTTGGCACAGATCAAGGACGAGGTGGCCCGGCTTGCCGCGCGCCATGGCCGGCATCGGATCGCCGTCGTGCTGGGTTCCAGCACCGGCGGCATTGCCGAAGGCGAGGCGGCCTATGATGCGGCTCGGCGCGATGGCATCTGGCCGCAGGGCTTCCATTACCGGCAACAGGAAGTAGGGGGCCTGGCCAGTTTCGCCGCCCGGTTTCTCGGCCTCACCGGCCCGACCTATACCGTTGCCACGGCCTGCTCTTCCAGCGGCAAGGTCTTTGCCTCGGCGCGCCGGCTGATCACCGGCGGCCTGTGCGACGCCGCCGTGGTGGGGGGCGCGGATACGCTCTGCCGCATGACCGTGAATGGCTTCGGCGCCTTGGAAGCGGTTTCGCGCGGGCGATGCAATCCCTTCAGCCGGAACCGGGACGGCATCAATATCGGCGAGGCCGCCGCGGCCTTTATCCTGACCAGGGAGAGCGCTGCGGTTGAACTGCGCGGCATCGGCGAAACCTCTGATGCCCATCACGTGAGCGCGCCCGACCCAAGCGGGCAGGGCGCCTATGAAGCGATGCGGCTGGCCTTGGCCGATGCCGGCCTGGACCCCGCCGATATCGCCTATGTAAATCTCCACGGCACCGCGACGCCGCTGAACGACGCCATGGAGGGCAAGGCCGTCCACCAGCTGTTTGGATCGGAAATCGCCTGCAGCTCGACGAAGCCGATGACCGGCCACACATTGGGCGCTGCCAGCGCCTGCGAGGCCGCCTTTCTGTGGTTGACGCTGCATCCCGATTACAATGCAGGCCTCCTGCCGCCACATATCTGGGATGGCGAACCCGACCCGGCGATACCGCCCTTGCGGCTCGTGATGGAGGGCACACAGGCGCCGACAGGAAAAAGCGCCATGCTCAGCAATTCCTTTGCCTTTGGCGGCAGCAATCTTGCGCTCATCCTGGGCCGGGGGGCGTGACATGTCCTGGCCGCTTTATTCCATCGATTCGCTTCTGCCGCATGCCCGCCCCATGATCCTGTTGGACCGGGTGGTGGAACGGCAGGCGGATGGCATGGTGACCGAACTGACGATCCGGCCCAGCCTGCCTTTTTTCCGGCCGGGACATGGCATCGCCGCCCATGTCGCGCTGGAATGGATGGCGCAAACCTGCGGCGCCCATGTCGGCGCCGTGGCGCGGGACAGCGGCGAAGAGGTTCGGATCGGCTTTTTGCTGGGAACCCGGGAGTTCAGGAGCAGTCGCGACTGGTTTATCGCCGGGGAGACCGTCCTGATCGGCGCACAGCTGGTTTTTCATGAAGGCGAGACGGCGGTTTTCGACTGCCGTGTCATGCCGGCAGATCAGGCGGCCGGCGAGGCCATTGCAACGGCCCAGCTGACAGTCTATCAGCCTACGGATGTCGCGGCTATGTTGGCGAGCCAGGGGATTGCCGCGACAGGCCCCCAGGGGACGGAATCATGACCGGCAGGACCATTCTGGTAACGGGCGCCAGCAAAGGCATCGGCGCCGCCATTGCAAAACGCCTCGCGGCGGGCGGCTTCGACGTGGTCGTCCACTATGTCCGCGATCTCGACGGGGCCAGCAGCACCGCTGCGGCGGTCCGGGCCGCCGGCCGTGCGGCCCGGCTGATTCGCTTCGACATCGCCGATCGGGATGAGGCGAGAGCGGCGCTGGAGGCGGATATCGATCTGCACGGCGCCTATTGGGGCGTGGTGCTCAACGCAGGAATCGCCCGCGACGCGGCCTTTCCGGCCTTGAGTGACGATGACTGGGACCAGGTGCTGACGACCAATCTCGACGGTTTCTACAATGTGCTGAAGCCGGTCACCATGCCCATGGTTTCCGCCCGGCGCGGTGGCCGCATCGTAACGCTGTCATCTGTGTCGGGCATCGCTGGCAATCGCGGCCAGGTCAATTACAGTGCCGCCAAGGCCGGTATTATTGGCGCCGGCAAGGCCCTGGCGGTCGAACTTGCAAAGCGGCAGATCACAGTGAATTGCGTGGCGCCTGGAATCATCGAGACCCAAATGACTGCAGATCTGCCCATGGACGAAGTATTGAAGGCCATTCCGATGCGGCGCCTGGGAACGGTCGACGAAGTGGCCGCTCTGGTCGCTTTCCTGTGTTCGGAAGACGCCGGCTATATCACGCGCCAGGTATTCTCGGTGAACGGCGGGATGGTGTGATGCGACGCGTCGTCGTTACCGGTATCGGCGGCATGACGGCCTTGGGCGATTCCTGGCCGGCCATTCGTGCGTGCCTTGAGCGCGGCGAGACGGCCATCCGGTATATGCCGGAATGGGAACGCTATGACGGCATCAACACGCGTCTGGCCGCGCCAATCACGGGCTTTTCCGCAACGGAGCTCTATCCGCGCAAGAAGACGCGCACCATGGGCCGGGTCGCCGGTCTCGCTGTCTATGCGACGGAACGCGCGTTGCAGGGTGCCGGCCTGCTCGGGGACCCGATCATCGTCAGCGGCAGGACGGGAATCGCCTACGGCTCGTCCTTCGGCAGTCCGCCGCCGGTCGTCAGTTTTGCCGAGCTGATGATGGAAGGCCGCTCCAAGACGCTCAACGCCACCAGCTATATCCAGATGATGAGCCATTCGGCGGCGGTCAATATCGGGCTCTTCTTCGGCATGCAGGGACGCGTCATTCCGACATCCAGCGCCTGCACCTCGGGCAGCCATGCGATTGGCTATGCGGCGGAGGCGATCCGCTGGGGCAAGGCCGATGTCATGATCGCGGGCGGAGCGGATGAGCTTGACGTCACACAAGCAGCGGTTTTCGACACCCTCTTTGCAACCAGCACGCGGAACGCGGAACCTGAGCGCACACCTCGGCCCTATGACCGGGAACGCGACGGTCTGGTGATCGGCGAGGGGGCGGTCAGCTTCGTTCTCGAGGATTATGAGCGCGCCGTCGCGCGGCGAGCCCCGATTCTTGCTGAATTGGTCGGCTTCGGCAGCAATGCGGACGGCAGCCACGCGACCCAGCCTCAGGCCGAGACCATGGCACTCGCCATGAAGGAGGCACTGGGTGAGGCGGAGTTGCCGACCGATGCGATCGGCTATGTGAATGGTCACGGTACGGCCACGGAATGGGGCGACATCGCCGAGACCCAAGCAACGCAGGCCGTCTTCGGCAGCCGCATGCCGATCCATTCCTTGAAGTCCTATTTCGGCCATACCTTGGGCGCCTGTGGCACGCTGGAGGCCTGGCTCGGCATCGAGATGATGAATGAGGGCCGTGTCTTCCCCACCGCCAATCTGGTCGAAGTCGATAGCCGCTGCGCCGAACTCGATTACCTGATGACGGCACCGCGGCGGATCGAGATGGATTATTTCATGACCAATAATTTCGCCTTCGGCGGGCTCAACACTTCGCTGATTTTCAAGCGTTGCCGTTAGAGCCGGGCCGATCAAGGCGTTCAAGCGAGTTTGTCACGGGAGGAGTGTTCATGAAGCAATTCGCCATATTCTACGTCGCAGGAGCGATCGCCCTGGGGCTAAGCGTCACACCCGCTTTGGCGCGCGATACCGCCTATCACTTGAAGATCGACGACGTGAAGAGCGATCCCCGCTACGCGGCAAATGTTCCGGGTGACATTACGCTCGTCTTCGGCGACCAGAAGCCGGCCAATGTCGAGAAAAGCCTTGGTGAATTCGTCACCAACCGGAAAACCAATTCGGTCGGCCGCCCGGATGAAGAAGTCTGCCGGTGGGCGATGATTTCGGCGATGAAGGAACTGGCGGAGCGGGCACGCACGGAAGGTGGCAACGCCGTCGTCAATATCGTCAGCTATTACCGCAAGAACGTTTTCTCCAGCCCGACCGAATATGAATGCCATGCCGGCGCCATCGTTGCCGGCGTCGCGCTGAAGGGAACGGTCGTGAAGCTGAGCAAGTAACCGCTCAAGCAACTACATATAGCGGCCCGGACCGGTATCGCCCGCGAAAGCGCCTTTCCGCGTCCCCAAACTATTGATGAGCGATCGACTGGCCGTTTCCGGCCGCCGTAAGACATGAGCGGCTGGCGGCCGACTTGGCACCATCGCATTTTGCATCTGGACCTACGTCTACAACCACGCCCTGTTTATCCTGGCTGCATAGAAACCGGCCTCGGCCTGCAACAGGTAGCTCTGGTTACCTTTGCCGATCAGGAACACAATCCGGGGTGCCCGGATCACATGGAGTGCAGACGATGAAGATGACGACGGAAGAAGCCTTCGTGAAGGTGTTGCAGATGCACGGCATCGAGCATGCCTTCGGCATTATCGGCTCGGCAATGATGCCGGTATCGGATCTTTTCCCGAAGGCGGGCATCACTTTCTGGGACTGTGCGCATGAAACCAATGCCGGCTTGATCTGCGACGGCTTCACCCGCACGACCGGCAAGATGGCGATGGCCATTGCGCAGAACGGTCCCGGCGTCACCGGCTTCGTGACGGCCATGAAGACCGCTTACTGGAACCATACGCCGATGCTGCTGGTGACGCCGCAAGCAGCCAATCGCACCATCGGCCAGGGCGGCTTCCAGGAAGTCGACCAGATGGCGATGTTCGAGGAGATGGTCTGCTACCAGGAAGAAGTGCGCGATCCCGTGCGCATGGCGGAAGTCCTCAATCGCGTGATCGAAAAGGCCTGGCGCGGTTGCGCCCCGGCGCAGATCAATGTGCCGCGCGATTTCTGGACCCATGTCATTGATATCGAACTGCCGCAGATCGTCCGCCTGGAACGCCCGGCCGGCGGCCGCCAAGCCATTACCGAAGCCGCCCGTCTGCTCTCGGAAGCGGCGTTTCCCGTCATATTAAGTGGCGCCGGTGTCGTCATCGGCAATGCCATTGGCGATGCTACCGCGCTGGCTGAACGGTTGGACGCGCCGGTCTGCTGCGGCTATCAGCACAATGACGCTTTCCCGGGCAACCATCCGCTCAGCGTCGGTCCGCTCGGCTATAACGGTTCCAAGGCGGCGATGGAGATCATTGCCAAGGCCGACGTGGTTCTGGCGCTCGGCACCCGCCTCAATCCCTTCTCAACCCTGCCCAGCTACGGCATCGACTACTGGCCGAAGCAGGCCAAGGTTATCCAGGTCGATATCAACGCCGACCGGATCGGCCTCACCAAGAAGGTGACGGTCGGCATTTGCGGCGATGCCAAGCAGGTGGCGCAGCAGATCCTGGAACAGCTCTCCGCCACCGCCGGCAACAAAGGGCGCGCCGAGCGCAAGGCGCTGATCCATCAGAGCAAATCCGCCTGGTTGCAGCAGCTCTCTTCGATGGATCATGAGGATGATGATCCCGGCACCCATTGGAACGCCGACGCCCGCCGCAAGGATGCCGATCTGATGTCGCCCCGCCAGGTCTGGCGCGCGGTGCAGGCGGCACTTCCGCGCCATGCCATCATCTCCACGGATATCGGCAACAATTGCGCCATCGGCAACGCCTATCCGACCTTCGACGAGGGCCGCAAATATCTCGCCCCCGGCATGTTCGGGCCCTGCGGCTATGGTTTCCCATCGATCGTCGGCGCCAAGATCGGCAATCCGGATGTGCCGGTGGTCGGCTTTGCCGGCGACGGGGCCTTCGGCATCTCGATGAATGAGATGGGCTCGATCGGCCGCGAGGGCTGGCCTGCGATTACCATGGTGATCTTCCGCAACTACCAATGGGGCGCGGAGAAGCGCAATACGACATTGTGGTACGACAACAATTTCGTCGGCACCGAACTCAATCCCAATCTCAGCTATGCCAAGGTGGCGGAAGGCTGCGGCTTGAAGGGTGTGATCGCCCGCACCCCGGAGCAGGTGACGGAAGCCATCAAGACGGCGATCGCCGAGCAGGCGAAAGGTGTCACTACTTTCGTCGAGGTGATCCTCAATCAGGAACTGGGCGAGCCGTTCCGGCGCGACGCCATGAAGAAGCCGGTTCCGGTCGCAGGAATCAGCCGCGCTGATATGCGGCCGCAGCAGGTGTGAGAGGGAGCCAACCGCGGCGGAGCCTTAGCGCTCTGCCGCGGCGGGCGATCATGCTGCGATCAACTGGGCCGGCTCGGCGAGGGATGGCATATCCCGCTCGCTTTCCAGGATTTCGGCACTCACCGGGTGCCAGTAGATGCCGCTCTCGCGATAGGGCTTGAGCAAGGCTCGCAGACTGCTGGCGGATGCCATTGGATCGAGCCAGGTGTTGTAATCCTCCCGCGCCAATATGACCGGCACGCGCGCGGCCAGGGGCGCAATCGTGCCATTATCGGCAACCGTCAACAGCGCGCATTGATAGTCCGCGCCACCCTTGGCGTCGCGCCGCACCTGCCAGATGCCGGCGAAGCAGAATGGACCGTCCTCGATCAAGCGCACCAGCCAAGGCTGCAAGCGCTGGCCGGCCCGGGGCTCCCATTCGTAAAAACCATCCGCGGGAATGAGGCAGCGCTGCTGGATCTGGGACGCGATCACGGCTTCGGTCGAGACCGCCGCATCAACCGCAGCGAGGGGTGTGTCGCTGGCCAGCGCGTCATCCAATCCCCACCGCATCATCCGCAAGTGATTCCCGCGGCCGCCTCGATAGACGACCGGCACGTCTTGCAGGGGACGGATATTGTGCCGTGGCGTCAGATCGATGGCCGTGGTGAAGGCCAAGTTTTCCTGCAACGAGCCAAGGTCGCTGGTCTGAATATAGCGATGGCACATGTGACATACCTGAGGATGGTGGCGGAACAGGGCGGGAATTCTGATCAGGGCTGGGGGTGAAGAGGCTGCACCGTGGTTTGTTTGCACTGCGGTAGATAATGCCCCGACGGCGCGTTTCGTCTCATCACAAGCCCGTCACCACGCTAATGTTCGGCGCTAACATTCCGTTTCTCACGCAACCGTGAACGTTCCTCACGTCTGCGTGCAACGGCAGAACCTAGCTATGCGGTCGCTGTTTCTGTGGACAGTACGCCCCGCTTGCACCCTTTGCAGCAGATCGGGAGTGAGGTGGCGACGCTGCCGCCAGGCGGTCTTACGACCGGCCCGGCCAATCAAGGACAGTATGAGGGTGAGCGATGCGGCGTTTATTGCATCTCGATGGCTTGCGCGGTTGGGCCGCCTTGTTCGTCATTCTGCATCATCTCGAGCTTGGCTTCTTTCCCGCCATCAAGGGCGCGAACGACGGAGTCTCGCCTGTGCTGGGGCCGTTCTCCTTCCTTGTCGATGGCCCGCTTGCCGTCGCCATTTTCTTCCTGCTTTCCGGCATCGTCCTTGCCGAGGCCGTCGAAGCGGCGAGGCGACGCCAAGGGGCAGGGAATGTCGGCCTGACGGGCCTCGTCCTCAAGCGCTGGCTGCGCCTCGGCTTGCCCATTATCGTGACGGGTCTGCTCATCCTCATGCTCTTCGTCTCGATCGGGAACCGGACGACCGAAGCAAGCGCCGTCGCCGGCTCCGACTGGATGCACACGCTCTTTCCGCCAGGCTACCATCCGCGTTTTCTCGATGTGTTGCGCGAAGCAACAATCGGCGCCTTTGTCGGGCCGCAAACCCCGGTCCATGATCCGGTGCTATGGACGATCCGCGTCGAGTTTTTAGGCTCGATCCTCGTCTTCCTATTATGCCTCTTCATTCCATCGGGTTTCGCCCGGCTGGCCGCCTGCGCCATCTCCGGCATAATGCTGATCGTGGTGCCTTCCTGGCTGCCGAACTTCTGCGCGCTCTTCGCGGTGGGCGTGGCCCTACATGATCTTGTCGGGCATTTTCAGCCGCGGCTTGAGCGACACTCATTGGTCTGTGATGTCCTGGGTTTGGCTGCGATCCTGACGGCTACCATGCTCTATCCGGTCCTGAATCTGCTGGTGCCCGACCTGATGGCGCGGCTGGGCAACTTCGCCGATCCGATGGGGCATATGAGCCAATGGACCGCGCGGTCGATTCTCATCGTCGTGGGAACCCTCCTTTCACCGACGGCCCAATCATTCCTCAGCCTGCCGCTCTCGCTTTTTCTAGGACGGGTGTCCTTCGGGCTCTACCTTCTCCATCTTCCGGTGCTGCTTTCGCTGGGCGTCGCCAGCTATCTCGCCATGGAACCGTCGCAGGGGCCTTACTTGGCGGCCGGCATAACCGGTCTTCTGGTGCTTTCGGTCTCCTTGGCCGGTGCCGCGGCTTTCCATCATCTGATCGAGCGCCCGTCGATCCGACTCGCCGGCAAGGCCGGCGCGCTGGCTTCGCCGAGGCGGGAAGACGCGATGATAACGAGCTGAGGGAATAGGTAGGGGGAATACCCAAGGGGGTGCGTTTCTCCTATAAGTTGCTTTATATATGTAAAAATACATGCAAAACGTGCCAAATTCTGCGCGGCGTCGGCTCGGCAGTCGGGCCGCGCCAGGAGATTCTGATAGGCCGGGACACCAGATGGCGCCGGTAAAGGCGGAAGCCCCCGGCTGATAACTTGTTTTACTATTCCTTTCCAATAGCTTATTTGTTTTGACCGAGGGGCGGGGCTGAGCCTGGCGCCGATCCGCTTTCGCCAAATTCCATTGACACATCAATGTCGCACAGTATATTCCCCGCCCTTGGAACGGGTCGCCCGGGATCGGCGCTGACAGCGCTTGCGCAGGCGGCCCCTGTTTTTTTGACCACCCGGAATGGGTACCGGCCGCTATGGCCGGAGAAGATATAGAGCAGGACATCATGTTCGCAGTGATCAAGACCGGCGGCAAGCAGTACAAAGTCGCCAAGAACGACGTCATCCTGGTCGAGAAGCTCGACGTTGAAGCCGGTGCCGATGTGTCGCTGGATCAGGTTCTGATGGTTGGCGACGACGCCAGCACCAAGCTCGGCACCCCGGTTGTTGCCGGCGCCAGCGTTTCGGCCAAGGTTCTGGACCAGGCCCAGACCGATAAGGTGTTGGTGTTCAAGAAGCATCGCCGCCACAACTACCGCCGCAAGAATGGTCATCGCCAGAAGGTGACTGTCTTGCGCATCACGGATATCAAGGTCGCTTGAGGCTTCGGCCCGCGATCTCTGGTCGAATAAGGAGACAGCACAATGGCACATAAAAAAGCAGGCGGTAGCTCCCGCAACGGTCGCGATACAGCCGGCCGCCGCCTCGGCGTCAAGAAGTTCGGTGATGAAGCGGTGATTTCCGGCAACATCATCATCCGTCAGCGCGGCACCAAGGTTCATCCCGGCAAGAATGTCGGCATGGGCCGCGACCACACGCTGTTCGCGACGGCCGATGGCAAGGTGGAATTCCACCGCACGACCGGCGGCAAGACCTTCGTTTCGGTGGTCCCGCAGGCCTGAATGAGCTTTCGCGCCGTCAACTGACCGGCGCAGCCATTCACGACCGACTAACAGGAAGGGGAATGGCTCCCGGAGCCATTCCCCTTTTCGTTGTTCACATACCGTTTAAGCCCAAGCCAGCCGATAGGCGGAACACAAGATGAAGTTTCTCGATCAAGCCAAGATTTTCGTGAAGAGCGGTGACGGCGGTGCCGGTTGCGTCAGCTTCCGGCGCGAGAAGTTCATCGAGTTCGGTGGCCCGGATGGCGGCAACGGCGGTCGGGGCGGCGATATCATCGTCGAATCCGTCGCCAATCTGAACACTCTGATCGATTATCGTTACGCGCAGCATTTCAAGGCGCGGCGCGGCTACCATGGCAGCGGGCGAAACCGCACGGGCCAGGATGCCGAACCGATCATCTTGCGTGTGCCGGTGGGCACCCAGATCCTCGATGACGATCGCGAGACGGTGCTCTATGACTTGAAGAAGCCGGACCAGCGGATCGTGCTGTGCCGTGGCGGAGACGGCGGCTTCGGCAATGCCCATTACAAGACCTCGACGAACCAGGCGCCGCGCCAGCATGGCGAGGGCTGGCCGGGCGAGGAGCGCTGGGTCTGGCTGCGCCTGAAGCTGATCGCCGATTGCGGCCTCGTCGGCCTGCCCAATGCCGGCAAATCGACCTTGCTGGCGGCAACCAGCCGCGCCAAGCCGAAAATCGCCGACTATCCCTTCACGACCCTGACGCCGCAATTGGGCGTCGTGCATGTCGATCAGAGCGAGTTCGTACTGGCGGATATCCCCGGCCTGATCGAGGGGGCGCATGACGGCGCCGGTCTCGGCCATCGCTTCCTCGGCCATGTCGAACGCTGCGGCGTCCTCATCCATCTGATCGACGGCACCCAGGAAGACGTGGGCGACGCCTATAAGACTATCCGCGCCGAACTGAAAGCTTATAGCCCGGTTCTCGCCGCCAAGCGCGAGATCATCGTGCTCAACAAATGCGATGCCCTGACGCCGGAAGAGATTCTCGATAAGCAGAAGCTGCTCGCCAAGGCGGCGAAGCTGAAACGCGGCCGCGGCAAGAATGCCGTCGAGCCCGTCCTCGCTGCTTCCGGCGCCACCGGCCTCGGTATCAAGGAACTGCTCCGCCAGGTGATGGAGATCGTGCGCGAACATCGGGCGCAGATGCGTGAGGAAGAGGCGCAGGTGGAGGAGGAAGCCGCACATGACGGCCCGATCCTGCGGGTCACGGCCGAGCACGATGACGACGCCGATGCTATGGATCAGGGGGCGAGTGGGGACCAGGAATGACCGAGAAACGGCGAGGCGCAAAAGACCAGAACATCAGCACGGCGAAGCGCCTGGTCGTAAAGATCGGCAGCGCTTTGCTGGTTGACAATGAAACCGGCGATATCCGCCGCAAATGGCTGGATGCCCTGACCGATGATGTGGCGGCCCTGCGCCAGCGCGGCATCGAAGTCGTCCTGGTGTCCTCGGGCGCCATTGCCGTCGGGCGCCGCCATCTCGGTCTGGAGAGCGGAACCCTGCGTCTTGAGGAAAAGCAGGCCGCGGCAGCCACTGGCCAGATCCGCCTGGCGCATGCCTATCAGGAGCGCCTGGCGCGGCACGACATCACCGTCGCGCAGATTCTGCTGACGCTCGACGATACCGAGGAGCGCAATCGCCATCTGAACGCCCGCTCCACGCTGAATACTTTGCTGAAGATGGATGCCGTGCCGGTCATCAACGAGAATGATACGGTGGCGACTTCGGAGATCCGCTTCGGCGACAATGACCGGCTGGCGGCCCGCGTCGCCGCCATGATCAGCGCCGATACGCTGGTGCTGCTCTCCGATATTGACGGGCTCTATACCGCTGATCCGCGCAAGGACAAGAACGCGCAATTCATTCCCGAGATCACCGAGCTGACCAACGAAGTCGAAGCCATGGCAGGCGAGGCGCCGCCGGGCTATTCCTCGGGTGGCATGGTGACGAAGCTCTCGGCGGCGCGCATCGCCATGTCGGCCGGCTGCCGCATGGCGATCGCCAACGGCCACCGGATGAATCCGCTGCAGGCTTTGCTCGATGGCGCCACCTGCAGCTGGTTCCTGCCTTCGGCGACGCCGCGTACCGCCCGCAAACGTTGGATCGCCGGCGCCCTCAAGCCCAAAGGCAAGATCGCCGTCGATGCCGGGGCACTCGGCGCCCTGAAAGCCGGACGCAGCCTGCTGCCGGCCGGCGTCATCCGGGTCGAGGGCCGCTTCGAGCGCGGTGATGCGGTGGTTGTCACCGATCCGACTGGAGCCGAGATCGCGCGTGGCCTTGTTGCCTATAACGCGCGGGATGCCAAATTCATCATGGGGCACAAAAGCCGCGAGATCGCCAGCTTGCTTGGGTATCGCGGTCGTGATGAGATGATCCATCGGGACGATCTGGTATTGAGTTGAGACAATGAGCGCTCTGCAGCAACACAAAATCGCCCAAGGCCAAGCCGCCAAGATCGACGACCTCGGCGCACAGATGACCGCGCTAGGCGCCGCCGCCAAGGCCGCTGCCGCCCGGCTCGCTCTGGCCGACCGCGCGACCAAGGACCGGGCCCTGCGGGCCATGGCGAAGGCCTTGCGCGCCGATCAGGCGAAAATCATCGCCGCCAATGCCGAGGATATGACCGAAGGCGGGAAGCGCGGCCTCACCGCCGCTTTGCTCGATCGCCTGATGCTGGATGAAAAGCGCGTGGAGGCGATGGCGCGCGGCCTCGAGGAGATCGCCGATCTCCCTGATCCCGTCGGTCGTGAACTGGCTGCCTGGGACCGTCCGAACGGATTGAAAATCGCCCGCATCGCCGTACCGCTCGGTGTTATCGGCATCATCTATGAAAGCCGGCCCAATGTGACCGCCGATGCCGGCGGGCTTTGCCTGAAATCCGGCAATGCGGCCATTCTGCGCGGCGGTTCGGAAAGCGCCCGCTCCTCACTGGCGATCCTTGCCTGCCTGCAGGCGGGATTGCGCGAGGCCGGTCTGCCGGAAGCGGCGATCCAATGTTTGCCGACCACGGACCGGGCGGCGGTCGGCATCATGCTGACCATGACCGAAGCGATCGATCTGATCATCCCCCGGGGTGGTCGGGGCCTCATCGAGCGGGTCGCCGCCGAAAGCCGCATTCCCGTGCTGAAGCATCTCGACGGCAACTGCCATACCTATGTCGATGCCAAGGCGGATGCCGAAAAGGCACGCCGCATCGTGCTGAATGCCAAAATGCGCCGGACTGGCGTCTGTGGTGCCACGGAGACGCTGCTGGTCGATCAATCGCGCAAGGACGATCTGCTGCCGCTGCTGGTCAAGGACCTGCTGGAGGCTGGCTGCGAGGTGCGCGGAGACACCTGTGCGCAAGAGGTGGATACCCGGGTTAGGGTGGCGACCGATCTCGATTGGGATACCGAATTCCTCGATGCCATCATCGCCGTGAAACTGGTCGCCGGCGTCGAGGAAGCGATCGCGCATATCAATCGGCACGGCTCGCATCATACCGAGGCGATCATTACCGAAGATGCCGCCGCCGCCGAGAAGTTCCTGCGCGAGGTCGATGCCGGCATCGTCATCCATAACAGCTCGACGCAATTTGCCGATGGCGGAGAATTCGGCATGGGTGCCGAGATCGGTATTTCGACGGGCAAGCTGCATGCCCGTGGGCCGGTTGGGGCCGAACAGCTGACCAGCTATAAATACGTCGTGAAGGGCGACGGGCAGATCCGGCCCTGATCGCACGGGACCGTGGAGCAGAGTCGGGGGCATGAGTGCGGCGACGTAAGATCGGATTGCTGGGCGGCTCATTCAATCCCGCCCATGATGGCCATCGCGACCTCAGCCTGGCAGCCTTGGCGGCCCTTCGGCTTGACGAGGTCTGGTGGCTGGTTGCACCCCAGAATCCTCTCAAGCCCGTCACGGGGATGGCCCCGCTGCCGGAGCGACTTGCCGATGCCCGGGCCAAAGCCGGTCATCCAAGGATCATCGTCACCGACATCGAATGCCGCCTCGGCACCCGCTATACGGCTGATACCTTGGCCAGGCTGACAGGGAAATACCGCTCCTGCCGCTTTGTCTGGCTCATGGGTGCGGATAATCTCGGCCAGATCGACCGCTGGAAGGCCTGGACACAGATATTTCATCTCCTACCAATTGCGGTTTTTGACAGACCTACCTATACTTATGGTGCACTGGCCGCCAAGGCGGCCCGGCGGTTTGCCAGGCAAAGAAAGCGCGAGAGCGCGAGCCAACTTCTGGCACTGGCGTCGACGCCGGCTTGGATGTTCGTGCATCATCGGCTGAATCCGATTTCAGCCACCGCGATCCGTGCCGCCGCTTCGAAAGCCCAGGCTCTCGCAAGCAACAGAACTTAGTCGGCAAGGCGCGATCGGTTGATCGGGCGTGGTGATAACGGTCCGACGCGTTGGCCGATGGCGTCGGCTAGGAGGGTAGCGACCATTCCTCGTGCAAAGAAGGCAGCATCCAAGGCTGCAACGATGAGCGACGACGTATTGAAGATCGTCGAATCGTCCCTAGACGATGACAAGGCCGAGAACATCGTCTCCATTGATCTCCGCGGCAAATCCAACATCGCTGATTATATGGTCATTGCCAGTGGGCGCTCATCGCGCCAGTTGGCGGCCATGGCGCAGCATCTGGATGAGAAGCTGCATAAGCTCGGCGTCAAGAATATCGCCGTCGAAGGCAAGACCCAGGGTGATTGGGTACTGCTCGATGGCGGCGATATCGTTGTTCATCTCTTCCGCCCGGAAGTTCGCGAATTCTACAATCTGGAAAAGATGTGGGGCTCGGAAATGCCGGAGCCGGAGCGGGTAACCGCCATCGCCTAGGCGAGAGCGGTCGTTTCGTTTGCGGGGCATGCCGTTCGAATAGAATGGCAGCAAATGGGATCTGTGTTTGTCGGGCCGGCAGGGGTGATCGGCCTGAGAGGTTGTTGTCCGGCAAAAGTACCGCCGGCTGGCAGTAGCAATGCGCGGTCCTCGCGCGGCTAGGCATCAGGAACCCAGTCATGGTCGACGTCATTCCCTTTGAGGCGCGGCGTTTCAAATCCGCTGCGCGGCACTACCTGGCGGGCCGCCCGGCCTATCCGGAAAGACTCATCACGACGGTAGCACAGCTCTGCGGCCTGCCCGCCACGGGACGGGTCCTGGATCTCGGCTGCGGCCCCGGCCAGCTAGCGCTGGCCTTTGCACCCCTTGCAGGTTCCGTCCTGGCCATCGATCCGGAACCGGAAATGCTCGCCCTCTGCCAGGCGCAGATCGAGGCGGGAGGTTATCGCCATGTGGAGGCTCGGCCCGGCAGCTCGCAGGATCTCAATGCGGGCTTCGGGCAATTCGATCTCGTCCTGATCGGTCGCGCGTTTCATTGGATGGACCGGGTTGCCACCTTGCGGCAGCTGGATCGGTTGATCGTCCCCGGCGGCGCCGTCGTTCTTTTTGCCGACCGCCATCCCAAATTGCCCGCCAATGCCTGGCTGGAAACATTTGACGAGATTGTGGAACGCTACGCCGCGGCCGATCCTGACCGCACGCTGAGAAAATCGGCGAACTGGGTCAGGCACGAGACAATCCTGCTCGACTCGGCTTTTTGCCGGCTGGAACGCTATTCGGTCTTTGAAGAGGAAGAGTTGAGCTTCGAGCGGATCGCCGATCGGGCGCTTTCGCGGTCCAGCACGAGCAGCGCCAGATTGGGCATGGAAGCCGAGAAGATGCTCGAGGAACTGCGCCGGCGCCTTTTTCCCGACCGGGCTGGCGTCGCACTCACGGAAGTCGTCGAGGCCGAAGCGCTGATCGCCAGGCGTATGCGCTGACTTGCTAGCCGGCCTGGTAATTTGCCGAGGCTGGAATAATCCCCTCGTTCTGTTGAGGGTCGAAAAAGGCTGCCGCCATGGCGCGGCCGATTTCCTGGCCTTCCACAATGATCTCTGTGGCACCGCATTCGGTCAGATGGGCAGATTCGATCGCCGAATGGGCGCGGGCGATGATCGGCAGGTCGGCGCGTATGGCACGTGCCTGCTGTGTAATCTGTCCCGCTTCGAAACCGTTCGGCACGGCGACGAACAAGCAGCGCGCCGCAGCGAGATTGGCATGCTGGATGACTTCCGGCTTGGCGCCGTTATCGACGATGATCTGCACCTGCGAAGCGACCGCCGGATTGATCAGCTCCCCGTTGGTCTCGATGACGGCAGTCGGAACGTTCTGGGCAAGCGCGCCCTTGACGATCGCCTGCCCGACCCGCCCATAGCCAACGACGACCACATGCCCCGTCAAGGTAATCGTGGCGGCGGTGTCGTCTGGCACGCCAACGGCTGGGCGATCCGCCCTGGCCTCCTGGCGCGCCTTGAAACGATCCAGCGCCATGAAGAGAAGTGGATTGGCAAGGATCGACAGGATGGCGCCGGCAAGGATGTAGTCGCGCCCCTCGCTCGGCATGAGGCCGAGATCGACTCCAAAGGTCGCCAGGATGAATGAGAATTCGCCGATCTGTGCCAGGCTTGCCGAAATCATCAGCGCGGTGCCGGTCGGGTGCCGGAACAACCGGACAATGACGAAGGCGGCCAGCGACTTGCCGAAGACAATGATCAAGAACGCGACGAGGACCGGCAGCGGTGCCCGCAGCAGAATTGCCGGATCGAACAGCATGCCGACGGAAACGAAGAACAAGACAGCAAAGGCATCCCGCAAGGGCAGGGTCTCCTGCGCCGCCTGATGGCTGAGATCGGATTCGCTCAGCACCATGCCGGCAAAGAAGGCGCCCAGGGCAAAGGAAACGCCGAATAAGGCGGCGGCGCCGAAGGCGACCCCGAGCGAGATCGCCAGGACGCCCAGCCGGAACAATTCGCGCGATCCGGTTTGGGCGATGTAGTGAAGCAGCCAGGGGATAACCCGCCGACCCACCACCAGCATCAGGACGACGAAGGCGGCAACCTTGCCGAGGGTAAGCCCGATCGATCGCAAGATATCCAGGCTGTCCAGTTCTTGCGCGTTGTTCCCGCTATTAAGGAGGCTCGACAGGGCAGGCAGCAGCACCAGGACCAGCACCATGACCAGGTCTTCGACCACCAGCCAGCCGACGGCGATGCGGCCGCGTTCGCTGTCGAGCAGGCGCCGCTCCTGCAATTCGCGCAACAGAACGACAGTGCTGGCGACGGAGAGGGCCAGGCCGAAGACGATGCCGCCGCCCAGCGACCAGCCAAGCGCCGAGGTGAGCGCCAGGCCGAGGAGGGTTGCCGCACTGATCTGCAGAATGGCGCCGGGAACGGCGATGTTCTTGACCGCCAGCAGGTCCTTCCAGGAGAAATGCAACCCGACGCCGAACATCAGCAGGATGACGCCGATCTCCGCCAGTTCGGGCGCGAGGTGCTGATCCGCCACATAGCCGGGGGTGAAAGGGCCGACGACGATCCCGGCCAGCAGATAGCCGACCAGCGGCGAGAGACGGAGCCGCGTGGCAAGGGTACCGAGGATGAAGGCAAGGACGAGGCTACCGACAATGGTGGCGATCAGCGGCGTCTCATGCGGCATTTTTCACCTCGTCGAAGCGGCTAAACAGCGCCCGATCAGATGACGCCACCACCCTGTCCTCGGGATGATTTCGTTCAATATGCGGCGAAGCGGCGGATATTTCAATCGCCGGCCGTGGCAAGCGCGTGATGCGGCATCGAGAACTAGCTGGCGGCGCTGGAGATATTGGCCAGATAGCCGTCGACATCGGCACGCAAGCGTGACGTCTGCGAGCTCAACGTCTTGGCCGCCGCGAGTACCTCTGCCGAACTCTGGCCGGTGCGATTGGTGATCTCATTCAATGCGGTGATGTTCCGCGAAACCTCGGCAGTGCCAAGCGCTGCTTCATTGATGTTATGGGCAATCTGCGTGGTTGCCGTCTGCTGTTCGCCGATGACGGTCGCAATGGTGCCGGAGACGTCATTCATGCGCGCGATGGTATGATCGATGCGGCCGATTGCCGCCGCTGCCTTCTGGGCAGCCGCCTGCATCATTGTCACCTGTGATGAGATCTCTTCCGTCGCCCGCCCGGTCTCGCCGGCCAGCGAGCGCACCTCGGCCGCAACCACGGCAAAGCCACGGCCGGCATCGCCGGCACGTGCGGCTTCGATGGTGGCGTTCAGGGCGAGCAGATGGGTCTGATCGGCGATATCGTCGATCACCCCGACGACGTCGCCGATGCGGCTGGCCGCCTGGGTGAGGTCGGTGACGATGCGCAGCGTCTCGGCGGCTTCCTTGACAGCCGCAGCGGCCTCGGCCGAGGATTGAGCTGCCTGCTGCGTCACGTCGCGGATCGCTGCCGCCAATTGGTCGGTTGCGGAAGCGACGGCGCTGACATTCTGCGAGGCGCTCTGGGCCGCTTCCGCTACGCGCTCCGCCTGGCCGGCGCCGAGGCGCGCATGGCTGGAAAGGTCATCCGCCGTTTGGCCAAGCCCCTGGCTTGCGGAGCCCAGTTCCTGCAAGGCCAGATGCACCTCGCGGCTGAAATTCTGGCTGAGACGATTGTCCTGCTCGGCCAGCCGGGTGCGCTCGTCCTGCTCGCGGGCGCGCGCAGCGTGCAGCCGGGTGGTTTCCAGAATACTGTCGCGGAAGACGATCAGCGACTTTGTCATATCGCCTATTTCGTCCGTGCGTTCGGCACCGGTGATCGGCGTTTCCAGGTCGTGCGCCGCCAGTTGCCGCATCAATCCGGCGGTTGCCATGATCGGGCCCATGACGGCGCGGCGAAGATAGAGCATGGCGACGAGGCAGACGAGGACGGCGATGCCGACGATTCCGCCCAGCGCCCATCGTGTATGGCTGACCGTGGCGATGCTGGTCCGGGCGGCCTCATTGCCGGACGCGACATTGGCTGCGGACAGTTTCTTGAGATCGTCGCTCAACCGGTCGAACAGCTTCGCGGCCTCGTTGCGGTAGAGCTTCCCGACCAACGTATCGTCGTTATCGCGTGACATCTTCGCCAAGTCCTCGCCGGCTTTGGCGAAATCGCTCCAGGCGCCGCGGAAATCACGCAGCTTTTCCACCTCGTTTTGACCGGCTACCGCCGCCAGGCGGTCGAGCAGGCCCATGACCTTGGCGTTGGTCGCCTGCATGTCATTCTCGATGCGGTCCAGTTCGACGGGGGCGACGACGAAAACATGTTCGGCTTGCAGCAGCCGGAAATGCTGGGTCGCATCAGCCACATCACCGATCAGCTGCGTTTCCGGCAGGACGGATTCACCTATATTGACCACTTCGCGGTCGATCGAGGCCAGTTCGGTGACCGTCAGATAAGCGACACCGGCAAGGGTGCCCAACAGGAGGAAGAAGAGGACAAAGACTTTCTGTCTTATGTTCAGGCGCGAGACTGCTCGGGGCACGGTGCGACGCTCGATCGTGATGAAAACATCGATTGCGGCCCAGCCGGCGCTGGAGATCGGAAAACACCGGCTGACGGGCGTCCACCATATAAAATCCGTCTTGGCAGCCGCGTGGCGGTTTTATGAAATCCGCTGACCCATAGCTTACTAAAACTTAACCATAACAAAGCCTTAATGACGGAAGCTGCTTTTCATTATGGGCCAGCTTTATTGTCGCTTCTTGGCCGCTCAATGGCGAGCTAGGTTCAGTCCGGCTGGCGGTTCGGCATTAGATTCGGCGCAGGATCGCCCGTAATTCATCTGGGACGCAGCACAGCTCATTTCAGGACATCGTCATGCCCGCCAACCGAGGCGTCCTCCTGGCCTTTCTGGCCTCGGCCGCCTTTTCCATGAAAGCCGTCTTCGTCAAACTTGCCTATCGTTACGGCGTCGATGCCGTGCTGCTTTTGGCGCTACGCATGGCTTTTTCCCTGCCGGTACTGGTTGGTGCGGCCTGGTGGTCGGGCCGGGTGGCGGCGACGCCGCTGACGCGCAAGGATGCCTGGCTGCTGCTATTCCTCGGCACTGTCGGCTATTACCTGTCGAGCATCCTCGATTTCTGGGGCCTGTATTACATCACCGCCGGGCTTGAAAGGCTGATACTTTTCCTTTATCCGACCGTCGTTGTCCTGCTGTCGGTCTTCATGTTCGGTCAGTCGATCAGCAAGCGCGCCTTGCTGGCGATGGCGATCTCCTATGTCGGCATCGGCATCGCCTTTCTGCATGACATCCAGTCGACCGGAGATCACCGGGGCACGCTTTTCGGCGGCCTGCTGGTTTTTCTCTGCATGATCACCTATGCGATCTATCTGGTCGGCAATGGACAGCTGGTCGGCCGCATCGGCGCCGTTCGCCTGGCGGCCTGGGCTTCGATCATTGCCTCCGTCTGCTGCATCCTGCATTTCGCGGTGGCGGACCGCCTGTCCGATGCCTTCAACCAGCCCTGGCAGGTCTATGCCTATTCGATCGCTATGGCGGCTTTCTCGACCGTGCTGCCGATTTTTATGACGGCCAAGGCGATCCAACTGATCGGCGCCTCGAAAGTGTCCATCGTCGGCTCGATCGGCCCGGTCGCCACCATCTTTTTCGGCTGGCTGTTCCTGGGCGAGGCAATTTCGATCCCCCAGATGGCGGGCGCGGCCTTTGTTTTGGGCGGCGTGATGCTGGTCAGCTCGAAAAAGGCCTGAATTTCATAGCAGGGTCAGGCTTTTAGGCTGGAAAATGCTGCCGAAATCCGTACATTGCCGGCACTTCTCCATAAGTGAGCATTATGGCTGATCTGGAAACTGAAGTTTCCCGGCGACGGACCTTCGCAATTATCGCGCATCCTGACGCCGGCAAGACCACATTGACCGAGAAGCTCCTCCTGTTCGGAGGTGCGATCCAGCTTGCCGGCGCCGTCAAGGCGCGTGGCGAACAGCGTCGTGCGCGCTCCGACTGGATGAAGGTGGAGCGGGAGCGCGGCATTTCCGTGACCGCCTCGGTCATGACCTTCGACTATCGCGGCTGCACCTTCAACCTGCTGGATACGCCGGGCCACGAGGATTTCAGCGAAGACACCTATCGTACCCTGACAGCGGTCGATTCCGCGGTCATGGTGATCGACGCCGCGAAGGGTATCGAAACTCAGACGCGCAAACTGTTCGAAGCCTGCCGCCTGCGCGACGTGCCGATCGTCACCTTCGTCAACAAGCTCGATCGCGAGGGCCGCGAGCCTTTCGATCTCATTTCCGAGATCGAGCAGACCCTCGCTTTGGATATCACGCCGGCCTCCTGGCCGATCGGCATGGGCAAGACCTTCAAGGGTTGCTACGACCTGTTCAACGACCAGTTGGTCATGTTCGAACGCGGCGGCACCCAGGATGAGGCCAATCTGAAAATCGAAGGCCTGGACGATCCAAAATTGGAGACAGCGCTGAAGCCGGACGAGGCGCAGCGTCTGCGCGAAGATGTTGAACTCGCCCGTGGCCTGATGCCGCAATTCGATCTCAAGGCCTATCGCGAGGGGCATCTGTCGCCGATCTATTTCGGTTCGGCCGTCAATAATTTCGGCGTCGGCGAATTGCTGGCAGGCCTTGCCAATATGGCGCCGCCGCCGCGGCCGCAGCCGACCACGACGCGCAAAGTCGAACCGACAGAAGAGAAGCTGACCGGTTTCGTCTTCAAGATCCAGGCCAATATGGATCCGAAGCACCGCGACCGTATCGCCTTCGTGCGGCTCTGCTCGGGCCAGTTCAAGCGCGGCATGAAGGCGCTGCATGTGCGCTCCGGCAAGCAGCTCAACCTGCATAATCCGGTGCTGTTCCTGGCCCAGGATCGCGAACTGGCGGAGGAGGCCTATGCCGGCGATATCCTCGGCGTGCCGAACCACGGCAATCTGCGGATCGGCGACACGCTGACCGAGGGCGAGCAGCTGCAGTTCACCGGTATTCCGTCATTTGCGCCGGAGCATTTGCAGAGCGTGCGCGCCGATGATCCGTTGCGCGCCAAGCATCTCGGCAAGGCGCTGGAGCAATTGGCGGAAGAGGGTGCGGCGCGGGTTTTCCGTCCGTCGATCGGTACCGACTGGATCGTCGGCGTCGTCGGCGCGCTGCAGTTCGAAATCCTCGCTGATCGCATCCGCACGGAATACGGCTTGCCGGTTCGCTTCGAACCGACCAGCCTCTATACGGCGCGATGGGTGGAAGCCGACGATCCGGCCGAATTGAAGCGCTTCATCGATGCTTCGCGGGCGTCGATCGCTCAGGATCATAACGGCGACCCGGTTTTCCTTGCGCGCAATTCCTGGCATCTGGACCGTGCCGCCGAGGATTTTCCGAAGATCCGCTTCTTGAAAACCAAGGAACAGAATCACTGAGCGGCATCGCCGCTCACTTGGTATGACGCGCCGGTAAAGGTGAGCTGATCACCGCTTCCTCCATCAACTGGGACGGATCCGGCAGGAAAACGGAGACGCGTGTGCCGCGCGACGGTGCGCTGTCGACGCTGATGAAGCCGCGTTGCATCTCGGCCAGGTTCTTGACCAGCGGCAGGCCAAGGCCGGTGCCGCGATGGCGCCGCGCCAGGGTGCCGTCGATCTGACCGAAAGGATCCAGCGCCTTGACGATGTCTTCCTTGGACATGCCGATGCCGGTATCGGTCACCACGATTTCAGCGCCGATCTGTCCGACCTCCTTGATCTGCAAGGTGACATAGCCGCCGCGTGGCGTGAATTTCACCCCGTTCGACAGCAGATTGATGATGATCTGCTTCACCGCGCGTGAATCGCCATGAACGGTCTGGCACATATCGTCATCGAGGACCAGGTTCACGCCGTTTTCCTTTGCCATGCCGGCAACCAGCTTGCTGCCCGACTGGGCGATCGCCGAGGCATCGAGGGCTTCTATCTTCAGCTCGAATTTGCCCGCCTCGATCTTTGAGAGATCCAGGACGTCGTTGATCATCTCGAGCAGATGGCTGCCGCTCTCATGGATGTATTGCGCATAGTCGCGGTACCGGACCGGCGAGATCTCGCCGAACATGTTCTGGCGGATGACATCGGCAAAACCAAGTATCGCGTTCAAGGGCGTGCGCAGCTCGTGGCTCATATGGGCGAGAAAACGCGACTTCGCCTGATTCGCAGTTTCCGCGGCAATGCGCGCGGTGCGCAATTGCTCGGCCAGCTGGGTCAGGTTCCGCGTTTGCTGCCGCAGCTTTTGTTGCGTGTGTTCAAGTTCTGCCTGGCGGGCCTTGACTTCCGTGAGATCGGTGACCAGGCCGACGAAGCCGCCACCCTGCAAACCTGCACGGCTGACCATGACCCAATGATCGTCGGCAAGGCGGCGCTCGATCACGCTCGAACCGGGATTGCGCGCCTGCTCCAATTCGGCGGCGAGCCACCCTTCAGGATCAAGCCTGGCATCCTCGAATTGACCATTCGCGATGCCGCCACGCAGCAGGTCTTCCAGCTTGGCCCCGATCTTGACCATCGAGGCGATGCGCGGATGCAGGTCGAGGAAACGCTGGTTGAAAAGGACGACCCTTTCATCCTTGTCGAACAGGACGAAGCCTTCATTGAAAGCGGCAATCGCCGATAGCAGCCGACCTTCCGCGTTCTTGAGGCGCGTAATATCGCTCCAAGTGCCGACATAGCCGCCATCCGGCGTGCGCCGTTCGCTGACGCGAACCCATCGGCCCGTTCCAACCTCGACCTCGATCGGGTCTGCCGGCGGATTGCGATGCCGTTCGAGACGTTGGCGCAGCCATGCCTCCGGGTCGTTCCAGGCTGCGACCGGCGCAACCGGCGAGGTGGCGAGGCGGCGCGCTATTTCCTCGAAGGTGCAGCCCAGCGGCTCCATGCCTGGCGGGCTGATCTCGTATTGAATATAACGGGAATTATGCAGCACCAGCCGGTCGTCGGCGTCATAGAGCGCAAAAGCATCGGGAATGTTCTCGATGGCAAGCCGCAACCGCTGTTCGCTCGCCAGCAGGTCGCGCTCCATCTGGCGGCGGGCGGTAACGTCGCGACCGACGCCCTGTATCTCGCGGATACTTCCTTCGGCATCGTAGATCGCCACGTCGGACCAGCTGTACCAGACGCGCCGTCCGTCCGGCAAGACCTTGAGCTGCTCATTGTGCGAAATCGCATTGCCAGCAAGGAGATGATTGACGACAGATTGGATATCTCCAACTTCCTGCGGGTGCATATGCTCGGCGAAATTCGTGCCGATGAGCTCCGCCGGTGTCTTGCCGTAAAGATTGGCATAGGCCTCGTTGCAAAAAATCAACGTAAGGTCGGTGCGATAGCGGCAAATCAGCTCCACCTGATTTTCGACGATGGTGCGATAGAGGTGCTCGGCCTCCCTGGCCTTGGCCTCCGCCTCGCGCATCAACGTGATATCCTGAGTGATGCCGTCGATGCGTTGCGGCCCGCCCTCACGGCTGATCACCAGGGTGCCTCTGTCATGGACCCAGATCATGCGCCCATCGCGTCGGTAAATGCGGTATTCGACATCGAACGGCTCACCATGCTCCGCCGCCTGCCAAGCCCGCTCGATACGCTCGAGGTCGTCAGGGTGAATCAACCTCTTCCAGGAAGTGGGATCGTTCATCAGATCAGCCGGGGTCAGGCCGAGAAGGCTTTCGACCGAGCGGCTGATGTAACTGATCTCTTTGGTGTCGATCTGTACTGACCACAGCACGTCGCGCATTGTGGTGAGAACACCATCAAGGTGACGGACGGCTTCGTTCGAGGTGGTGTCCGTGCCGATCAGCAGTAGATCTTCCCGGCCCCAGTCCGGCTGGCCCGGCAGCAGGATGATCTGATAGCGGCGCAAGCCGATCGTGGTTTTGAGGCTGATGGTGAGGTCATGCGGCCGGCCCGTCGCGAGGGCTTCCCTGCCGAGGCTGACGAGCTGTTCGAGACTGCTGCCAACCATGTCGCTCAGTCGCGCCGAGCTGATATTCGTCTCATCAAGGCCGGTCAGCTGGCAAAAGGCCTGGTTGGCGGCGCGGAGCTTGAAAATCCCCTGATCGGTCAGGCGGAACACGGCGCCAAGCCCGGAAAGGCTGGTGAGTGCGTCCTTCCGGCCGGCGCTCCGCGATTTTACCGTCATCTTACCTGGTCCGATTGCGGCCACAGCCCTCGTCTCATTTTTCTGGTGCGGCGCTAAACTTACATTGTTCCGTGATCAAAGTTAAAAAAAGCCGAAAGAAGCTGCGAGGGCCGGGCGTGTTTGTTAAGGTCGCGCGGATTTTGGGAGACAGCCAGAATGATATCTCGTTCAAGGCGGGGGAAGCCGCGCGATTCCCTCGATTTGCACCGTGCCATCCAGCACAAAACAGCAAAAATCGGCATTATTGGGTTGGGCTATGTCGGCTTGCCGCTCGCCTGCCTTTTCGCCGAAAAGGACTTCGTGGTGACCGGCTTCGACGTCGATCCGGCCAAGATCAGGCAGTTGACGGCCGGAAAGTCCTATATCCGGCATATCGGCGCCAAACGTGTTGCGCCATTGGTGCGCAGCGGCAAATTCACCGCTTCCGACGATTTCCGGCGCCTGGCGCAGATGGATGTGCTGATCATTTGTGTACCAACACCGCTCACCCGGCATCGCGAGCCGGATCTGCAATTCATCGAAAAAACCGGCCAGGTGATTGCCCGTTACCTGAAAAAGGGCCAGCTGGTCGTTCTCGAATCCAGTACCTATCCCGGTACCACGCGCGACGTGCTCAAGCCGATATTGGAGGCAGGGGGATTGCGCTCAGGGCGGGATTTCCATCTCGCCTATTCGCCGGAGCGCGAAGACCCAGGCAATGTGACCTTCGGAACTGCCGCCATTCCCAAGGTGGTGGGTGGTGACGGCCAGGCCGCGCTGGAACTGGCAACCCGGCTCTACGACCAGATTGTCGTCAAGACCGTTCCCGTCAGCAGCCCGGAGACAGCGGAACTGGTCAAGCTCACGGAAAACATCTTCCGCGCCGTGAACATTGCCCTGGTCAACGAACTGAAGGTGATCTGCACGGCCATGGGCATCGATGTCTGGGAAGTCATCGATGCCGCGAAGAGCAAGCCCTTCGGCTTCATGCCCTTTTATCCGGGGCCCGGGCTCGGCGGGCACTGCATCCCGATCGATCCCTTCTATCTCACCTGGAAGGCGCGGGAATTCGGCATCAATACGCGCTTCATCGAATTGGCGGGCGAGATCAATACCGCCATGCCGGGTTTTGTCATCAACCGTCTGGTGGAGGCTCTCAGCGCCCGCTCCGGCAAGGCCTTGAAGGGCGCACGCATTCTGATGCTGGGCGTTGCCTATAAGAAGAATGTCGATGACCTGCGCGAAAGCCCGGCGCTTCATATCATGGAGGCGCTGGAGAAGCTGGGGGCGAAGGTCAGCTATCACGACCCGCATATTCCGCGCATAACGCCGACGCGCGAATATCCGGAACTGACGGGCCGACGGTCGATCACCTTGACGGCCAAGGCGGTTTCCGCCGCGGACGCCGTCGTGATCGTGACAGATCACGATGCCGTCGATTACCAGCTCGTGGCCGGCAAGGCGCAGTTGGTGATCGATACCCGCGACGCGATGGCGAAACGGCGGGCGCGAAGCGGCAAGATCGTCAAGGCGTGACCCTCATCGTCCCCGTGGGTGGGGCCGGTCAGGGCTTCGGCTCGTTTGGCTTGGGCAGGCTGGGAACCCAGCAATAGCCGTCGGGATCCATGATATAAGCCTCGCGCAGGCCATGGGGCTTGTCGGCCGGCGGGGCCAGGACATGGTGATGGTGAGCCCTGGCCTCGGCCACGGCGCGATCCGGATCGCAATGATAGAGCCTGATTTCGACGCCCAGCCCGCGAATCGGCGCATCCGACAACAGCCCCAGCAGAGGATGGCTGTGATAGGTGGCGTCGGCGTGCAGCATCCAATGGCATTGGTCGGGACCTGCCGGCCCCTGCCGCAGGACGGCGAAATCCTTGTCGCTGTAGACGATTTCCGCGCCCAACACGGTGCGGGCGAAAAGCGCCGACCGGGCGATGTCGCGCACCAGCAGGTTGATGCCAAGTCCCTTCAGGCTGCGGCCGTATTCCTCCGCCGACATGAACTGAGCGCCATGCGGCTTTTCTTCTGTGCTCATCCCTCGTCTCCGATTCGGGGCTATGGGGCAGTCTTCCGCAAGGGCGGGACCCTCGATAGGGCCGCAAAACGGCAAAATCCGGTTCCGGAAGGAGAGCTTAGCAGCTTTCCGGCAGCCTGCTAAACTGGCTCCATGTCGATTCGTCTCCTGCCCACCAACTTGATCAACCAGATCGCCGCCGGCGAAGTCGTCGAGCGGCCGGCCTCCGTCGTCAAGGAACTGGCGGAAAACGCCGTCGATGCCGGAGCGACACGTATCGATATCAGTCTCCGCGACGGCGGCCGCAGCCTGATCCGGGTGGAAGACGACGGAAGCGGCATGAGCCGCGAGGAACTGCAACTGGCGGTCGAGCGCCACGCCACGTCCAAGCTGCCGGATGACGATCTCGTCCATATCCATCACTTCGGTTTCCGCGGCGAGGCCTTGCCAGCGATCGGCGCTGTCGGCCGCCTGACGATCACCAGCCGGCAACGCGGCGGTGACCAGGCCTGGAGCCTGCTGGTCGATGGCGGGATCAAGGCGGAGCCGGAGCCGGCGGCCCATGCAAACGGCACGCGCGTCGAGCTGCGCGATCTTTTTTATGCCGTTCCGGCGCGTCTCAAATTCCTCAAGACGCCGCGCAGCGAAACCAATGCGGTCGAGGAGGTGGTGGCAAGGCTGGCCATGGCGCATCCGGCCATCGGCTTCACCCTGCGCGATGAAGACCGTGTCCTGCTGCGGCTACCGGCGGTAGGGGCCGATTTATTGGCAGATCCGGCTGCCGCACGCCTGCAGCGCCTCAGCGCCATCATGGGCCGGGACTTCGGCGACAACGCCCTGGTGCTGGATGCCATGCGAGAGAGTGTCCGCCTGACCGGCTATGCGGGACTGCCGACCCTCAACCGCGCGACGGCCTCGCATCAATATCTTTTCGTCAATGGCCGGCCGGTGAAGGACCGCCTGCTGATAGGCGCCATTCGCGGCGCTTATCAGGACTTCCTGGCGCGCGACCGCCATCCGCTGGTGGCGCTTTTTGTCGACCTGCCGCCGGAGGATGTCGATGTCAATGTCCATCCGGCCAAAGCGGAGGTGCGCTTTCGCGATGCCGCCCTGGTGCGCGGGCTCATCGTCACGGCCATTCGCCATGCGCTGGCCCAGGCAGGGCATCAGGCCTCGACCACCGTGGCGGCCCAGACCCTGAATGCCTTCCAGAGGCCGTTTTACGAGATGCCTGCGCAACAGAGCCTCGCCTATGCCGGCGCGCAGTTGAGCAGCGCACCGGCACCGGCTTGGCAGGGGGCGTCCTGGCAGGGAGGGCAGCAGGTCGACCGTTCGCTGATCAATCGCGCCCTCGCGGGTTTCGCGCCGCTGGCGCCGGAATTCGACCGGCCCTCGGCCCGGGTCGAAGCGGTCGAGGGGGCGGCCAGTGTCGACGGTGATGCCGATGGCGGCACCGTTGCGAGACCTGCTCCGGCCTATCCGCTGGGCGTTGCGCGCGCGCAATTGCATGAGACCTACATCATTGCCCAGACGGCCGACGGTCTTGTCATTGTCGATCAGCATGCGGCGCACGAACGTCTCGTTTATGAACGCATGAAGCAGGCCCTGGCGAGCCAGGGTGTCGCTCGACAGGCATTGCTCATTCCCGAGGTGGTTGAGCTGGATCAGGCTTCAGCGGGCCGCCTCCTGGCGCGGGCGGAAGAACTGGCGGAGCTCGGCCTCGTCATCGAAGCCTTCGGCCCCGGTACCGTCGTGGTGCGCGAGCAGCCGGCAATGCTGGGACAATCCGACATCCAGGGCTTGGTGCGCGATCTCTCGGATGAGCTTGCTGAACTCGGCGAGGCGCTGAGCCTCAAGGAGCGGCTCGAGGATATTTGCGGCACCATGGCCTGCCATGGCTCGGTTCGCGCCGGCCGCCGCCTCAACGCCGTGGAAATGGATGCGCTGCTGCGCCAGATGGAAGCGACGCCCCATTCCGGCCAGTGCAATCACGGCCGCCCGACCTATGTCGAGCTGAAGCTCGCGGATATCGAGCGCCTGTTCGGTCGACGCTGATTTATGTCTTCCGCGATCTCATTGCGCTCGGCGATGCGCGCCGATGCCGAAGCGATCGCAGCTCTGCATGCGGCGGTCTGGCATGCGACTTATCGGCATCTTGCCCCGCCGGCAGCGGTGGCAGCCCTGACCGAGGCGCGCCGCCTGTGGCAGTGGCAGGACGTCCTGGGCGGGAGTGACTCGGGAAGTCTGACGCTGATTGCTGAAATCGATGGCCGGATTGTCGGCTTTGTCCATGCGGCAGCGCCGCAGGAGCCGCTTTTCGACGCGCGCCGGGAAGTCAAATATCTTTATGTCGGCCGGGCATTGGCGCGCCGCGGAATCGGCCGTCTCCTGCTGACACGGATCGCCTTCATGCTGCACGCACAGGGGCATCAGGCGATGGCTCTGGGCGTCGTCGCCGGTAATGAACCTGCGATCCAATTTTACGAGGCGCTAGGTGGCAAATTGATCGGCCGGTACACCGATCCCGGCCCGCTTTGGCGCTCCGAAAACCTGCTCTATGCATGGGACGATCTTGCGGTCTTCGTGGAGCCGTCTTCAGGCGGCTGAGCTTTCCTTGCGCAGAATGACGATCCGCGCCTTGCCATAGGCCCGGTCGGTGATTGCCACATAGCCGGCCGGCGGATCGAAGGCATCGCGCCGATCCATTTCCGCGACGATGACCGCATCGGCGGCGATCCAACCGTTCTTTTCCAGCGCGACGAGGGAAGCCGGAACGAGATCCTTGCCATAAGGCGGATCGAGAAAGATGAGGTCGGCCGGGGCGCGGCCGCCGAAGCCACGCGCAGCCGGCGGCCTGGTGGCGTCGGCCGCCTGGACTGTGGTGCGCATTTCCTCGCGGCAGCCGGCGACATTGGCGCGGATCGCCTTCAAGGAAGCGGCATCGCTGTCAAAGGCAACCAGGCTGGCGGCGCCGCGCGACAGGGCTTCGAGCCCAAGGGCGCCGGAACCGGCAAAGGCATCGAGTACCCGGGCATCCCGCACGACATTTTCGCCATGGACCAGCATGTTGAAGATCGCCTGGCGGGCCCGGTCGGCGGTCGGCCGCACATCGCGGCCCTCCGGCACCGCCAGCTTCTTGCCCTTATGGGCGCCGCTGTCGATGCGCATGCTTGGCTTTGGGGCCGCCGGCGCGGCTGGCGGAACGGCCGCTCGGATGGTTGCCGGAGGCCGTATCGGGTTTCCCGCTGGACCGCGCCGGGCGCGTATCTGCCGCCGCGGACTTGGCCGGCCGCGTCTTGCCGCTGTCCGAGTTACCCTTGCCCGGCTTAGCCGTGCCGGAACCGCGGTCGCTCCGTTTAAAGTTGCCGGCTTTCGTCTCATCCCGGGATTTGCCTGGGAATTTCTGTTCCACAGGCTTTCCGGCCTGCGGTCGTGCATGCCGCTGCGCCAACTCCTCGGCGCGTTCCTCCCTGCCGGCGCGGTCGAGCGCGTTGCGGAGCGAGGCCGCCAAAGCTTCGGCCGATTGCTGTTTTCGCGGATCGACACCGAGATCGTTCTCCTGCCGCGTTATCTGGCGACCAGGTTTGCGGTCCGCCTGTACCCGGAGCTGGCTCGGACGCTCATCTCGTTGCTGCTGAGGACGGTCGCGGTCCTGTCGGCGGTCACTGTTGCCGCGACGCTGATCGCTCGCAGCCTGGCGATGTTCCGCTATGTGCGGGCCATCTGCAGTGCGCGACGCCGTGCGGCTGCGCTGATCTCGACCCTGGCGATCCCGATTCTGATAGACGCGGCTATCTCGCTCGTCTGTTGGCGCCGCGGAACGGCTTTCGCCTTGCCGCGGCTTCGGCGGCCGTGCCTTGCCGCCGCCGGCCTGATGCGGGCGCAAGGGCTGCACGGCGCCGGGTTGTCCTAACTGGTCGCGCAGGACCTTGCCGGGCACTTCCTCCATCTGGCCTTTTTCCAGATGGCCAAGCTGGAAGGGACCGTAGGACAGGCGGATCAGGCGGCTGACGGTCCAGCCGAAGAAGGCGCAGACCTTACGGATTTCCCGGTTCTTGCCTTCGGTCAGACTCATGGTCAGCCAGGCATTGTCGCCCTGCTGGCGGTCGAGCACCGCCTCGATGGCGCCATAGCGCACGCCTTCGATCTCGATGCCTCTGGCCAGGCGGGTCAACGAGGTAGGATCGATGTGGCCATTGACGCGCACGCGGTAGCGCCGCACCCAGCCGGTGGCCGGCAGTTCGAGCCGCCGCGCCAATTCGCCGTCATTGGTGAGCAGCAGCAATCCTTCGGAATTGAGATCGAGCCGGCCAACCGAAATCACCCGCGGCAAACCCTCGGGCAGGTTATCGAAGACAGTCGGGCGGCCTTCGGGGTCCTTGGCCGTCGTCACCAGGCCGCGTGGCTTGTGATAGCGGAAGAGGCGGGTCTTTTCCGCCTCGGGCAGGGGTTTGCCATCGACCCGCACCACGTCCATCGGCCCGACATTGACGGCGGGCGAGACGAGTTTCTTGCCGTTGAGTGTGACGCGGCCGGCGGCAATCCAGGCCTCGGCGTCGCGCCGCGAACAGAGGCCGGCGCGCGCCATTACCTTGGCGATGCGCTCGCCTTCTGGGGTTTCCGCTGCAGCAACCTTGTTCTGCGAATGGCCGTCACGCTCGTCGGTCATCAGCGCGCCGCCGCTACGAAGGCGCTCATCAGCTTGGCGTCGCCCGGGTCGACAACGAATTCCGGATGCCATTGCACGCCGATGCAGAAGCGCTTGCGCGGATCTTCCAGCCCCTCGATCACGCCGTCATCGGCGGTGGCGTTGGCGATGATGCCGGGGCCTACCGCCTTGACCGCCTGATGATGGGCGCTGTTGACCATCAGCCGGTCGGTGCCGCAGATGCGCTGCAGCAGGCTGTCTTTCGCCAGCGTCACGGCGTGACCGGCCGTATGGCGGGGATTGGGCTGCTCATGCAGGATATGGCCATCGACCGCATCCTCGATATGCTGGATGAGCGTGCCGCCCAGCATGACATTCAGCAGTTGTTCGCCGCCGCAAATGCCGAGGATCGGCTTGTCGCGTTCCAGCATCGCCTGGGTGATGGCCCATTCGAACGCCGTGCGGCCCTCTTTCGTGGCGACGGTGATATGGCGCGTATTGTCGCCATAAAGGCTGGGATCGATGTCGAAAGCGCCGCCGGTCACCACGAGACCGTCGAGCCGATCCGCCAGGCTGCCGACCTGTGTAACATTGTGCGGCAGGCAGATGGGAATGCCCCCGGCGCCGGCGATCGCACCGCAATAGTTCTCACGAATGCTGTAACGAGGGGATTTGGCGAAGCCGCTCGGCGCATCGGCGTCGAGGGTTAGTCCGATCAGGGGAGCTTGCTGGGTCATGATGCGAAGCTAAACCATAACCGGCGGATTCTCACAAGGCGTCCGGTCGCGCCCGCCAGCGATATTGCAGGGCGATCGCCGCCGCGAGGCTCAACAGTGATATAATTGCACTTAAAATCAAGATATTAGGCATGAAGCTCACGGTCACCGTTCCGGTAAAGCCGGCTGGCAGCCTGACGGCCGGCACAATCCCGCCCAGCTGCTGAGCCGGTGTTTCCCGGCCGTTCAGATAGACGTGATATCCGGGATACCACGGGCGGGCGAACACTAGCGGCCCGCCGTCATATCGATCGTCGAGCGTGACGGACCAGCTCTCCTGGCGGTCCTCGAACCGTAGCAATGCGGCTGTCACTCCGGGTGGGATGAAGGACAAGCTGCCCCCATGTTCCACGAAATTCTCCGGCGCCGTGAAAAGCGTGCCTTCCGTCCCGGCCAGCGATTGCTGCGCCCAGTCAGGGGGGGCCACGCGCTCCAACCGCCTTGCCCAATCGCCCGTCTCGGCGAAGATGCGATCAATGCGCAGCAGGCGCGCAAAGCTGACGGAGGTATTGGCCTCCTGCTGGAAAAGCCGTTCAAGAGAGTCCGTGCGGCTGTCGCCGAGATGTCCGAAGCCGAAGAAGTCGACGACAGAGTCGGGGCCGAGCGCGCTGTATCCGGAGATCGATCGCCCGTCCAATGCAAAGGAGACGTTGCCGTATAGTTTTCCGGTGTCTTCCGTGAATTCCTTCCGGCCGAGATGGTCGACCAGGAAGAGGGTATTGCCGTCGCCACTGAAGACTTGCCGCGTCCACGAAGTCGCGCGATCAGGTTGGGCAAAGCGGATCAAACCGGGATTGGTCGGCCAGAAGCTTATCAGCAAGGCAAAGATGCCGACATGCATCAGGGTCAGCAGCGCCGCCCACCGGTGGCGATATTTCGTCGGAAGGCAGACAACGAGAAAGGCGAGCCCCATCGTGGTCGCTGCCTGCGCCAGGATGGCGGGAGCGAAGGCAGGTAGGCGAGGGGCGACCAGAATCGCAACCAGCGTGGGACAGGCAATGCTGCCTGTGACGACGAGCCAGCTCCAGCCGTGATCGGCATGGCCCTCCTGCCGGCGCAGGACGAGGCTGCGCGCGACGGCCAAACCTGCCAGGATCAGCGCTGCGGGCAGAAAGCGGGTCGGATACCGCAAGAAGCCCATGCTTGGCAGCATGGCGAGGATGAACAGGCTGACGGCGCTCCAGAAGAGCGGCACGAAACGATGATCGCGCCACGCGGTAGGCGTTTTGAAGAGGGCCGTTGCACACAGAATGGGAAAGGCCCAGTCGACATAAGCCTGTGGCAGACTGAGCACCCGCCACGTGCTGTCCCAATCGGTCCAGCTGGACACGAAGACCGGGAGGCCCAGGGCGAACAGGGCTTGGGGCGGAAGAAGATAGCCGCCGGCGGCAAATTCCGCGGGGCGTGTCGAAGCGGCGAAGGCTTCCATCAAGGGTAGGATTGCCGGCAGGGACATGGCAAGGCCGGCGATCAGGGCAGCCAGCATCATCCCAAGCATCGCATATTGTCCACGCCGCCAGAGAGCCAGCAAAAGGCTGCCTGAAACGATCACCAGGACAAGATCGACTTGCGGCGAGCCTGCCAGGCCCGTCATTGCAACCGAGATCGAGGTGCCAAGAAACCAGCGACGGTTTTCCTGCAGCCAAATGAGCCCGGCGACAGCCCATGAGAACCAGCTCAGCGCGGCGAGGAGGGGCAGCCAAGTTATGGATGCCCAATAGATCAGCCAGATCCCGCTGCTGCTGAGAACGGCGATATAGAGGGCCTCGTCGAAACGGCAGCGCAACGCGCGGCAGCCGACAAAGGTGCCGGCTGCAAGGATGGTTAGGTGGCAGATGGCAAAGATGGTCGCCTGGCAGCTGAAGGGGATCTCGCTCAGGTAAAAGGCCAGGTAGAGCAGGTCGCTGAACGGGTTGAAGATCGCATACTGGTATTCACCGACCAGATTGCCGCCATGCCAGCTGCGTAAAGAGATGAGCGGCAATTGAAACTGCGATAGCTGGCGGCCGATTTCGTGGAATGCGGGCAGGAACTGCGTCTGGGCGTCATCGATATAGTAGAAAGCCGTTCCATGAACGAGCGCCGGGAAGGCCGCCAAGCCGACGGCCGCGCTGATCAATAGAAGCCAGTGATGAAGCTGCCAGCCCAGAAAGCGCACCTGTAGATCCCGAGCCGTTGGCGCCGATGAAGGGGTTTATTGCTTGCGCCTATCGATGCCTGTCGAGGGTTGAGATTTGATTAATACTTAGCAGCATTGGTCGTCCCGACGCCCTCAGACAACGGAATCTGCGGTATTGCCGGGCGAGGGTGGAACGGCACAGGCTCGACTTTGCTTGACCGGCGGGCCGGGCTTGGTCTCAATGCGCCTATGGATGACGATAACAATTATATGGCCCTGGCGTTCGCGCAGGCCGCCCTCGCGGCGGATCGCGATGAAGTGCCGATCGGAGCCGTTCTCGTCGATAGCGCGACCGGCAAGCTTCTCGCGGCCGATCATAACCGCGTCGAGGAGTGGCAGGATCCGACTGCACATGCCGAAATGCTGGTGATTCGCCGGGCTGCCCTGGCGCGCGGCGAAAAGCGCCTGCCCGATGCCGATCTATTCGTCACGCTGGAGCCCTGTCCGATGTGTGCCACGGCGATAGCCTTCGCCCGGCTGCGTCGCGTCATCTATGCCGCCAGCGATCCCAAAGGCGGGGGCATCGAACACGGGCCGCGCATTTTTACGCAGCCAACCTGCCATCATCGACCGCAAATATTCGGTGGCTTGGAAATGCAGCGCAGCGCTGAAATGTTGAAGCGCTTCTTTCAGGCAAAACGCGCTGCGCCGCGCTGATCTCGCCTGCGTCAGCTATTCGTCTCGCTTCTTACCTTCGAGATCTCTTTCCTGCTTCTCGACGGCCAGACGATCATTCATCTTTTCGGTTTTGGTACGGCCGAATTTGGTGCGGTTGGCCTCTGCCTGCAGTTTTTCGGCTGCGCGCTTCCGCGCTTTCCGGAACCGATTAAGATTGACGATCTCCGCCATGTCTGCCTCTGCCTTTAGGGCTTCGCTGCTGCCGGAAGCGCGGCTGATGAAATTCGTCGTGAGGTAAAGTTATCACCTTGCGGTGGTGGCTGCTTGGCTTCGATAATAGCCCTAATTGTAGGATGCGCAAGGAGGCTGCACGGAACCTAGCTGTTCTGCAGCGTTCTAACAAAGAAGCGTTTTGTCGCGGTTGTGTGAAGGTGAGGAAACATGCGCAAGGGTCTCAAGATCGCAGCCGCTGTGGTCGGTGCCGTCATCGTCGTCGCTCTCGTCGCACCGATGCTCGTACCGCTCAACAGCTACAAAGGTCTGATTGCCGACAAGGCGAAGGTCGCGACCGGTCGCGACCTGGCCATCGATGGCGATATCTCCATGTCCTTGCTGCCGATGCCCTCTGTTTCCGTCGCTGGCCTCAAGTTCGGCAACGCGGTCGGTGGCAGCACGCCGGACATGGCGACCCTGGACAAGGCACGGGTGAAGATTGCCTTGCTGCCGCTACTGGGCGGCAAGATCGAGATCTCTGAGATCGTGCTGGAGAAGCCGGTCATCATTCTCGAAAAACTCAAGGATGGTTCGGCAAATTGGCAGCTCAAACCGGCCGGTAGCCAGCCTGCGAATGGCGCGCTGGCTTCGCCGTCTTCCGCAGCCTCGTCGTCGGGTATGAGCATCGCCGTCGACGGCGCTTCGATAGAGGACGGCACAATCATCTATCGCGACGCGGCCAGCGGCGCGGAGCAAAAAATCGAAAATCTCAATGTCGATCTGACAATGGAGAGCCTGCAGGGTCCTTTCGCCGCCAGCGGCGGCATGACGGCGGTTGGGATGCCTCTGGGCTTCAATGTCAAATTGGGAAAGCTCGATAGCGCGACGCCGATGCCCGTCGATGTGTCGCTGTCGGTCAGCGAGGCCAATGCGACCATTGGCTTTAAAGGTACAGCCGATCTGGCGGCTGCCGGCGATCCGCAAAAGGCTGTCATTGTCGGCAAATTGAGCGGCAAGGGCGATAGTGTCGCAAAGATCCTTGCTGCACTGCCTGGCGCCGATAAATCGGCCACGCAGCCGCCGCTTCTCGGTCAGGCTTTCAGTATCGACGGCGATGTCAGCGCCGGCAGCTCGACAGCGACGGTCAAGGATCTGGCGCTGCAACTGGGCGATCTGTCCGCCAAGGCCGCGCTATCCGCCAATTATGCCAAGGATGTCGCCGTGCAGGCCAATGTCGCTGTTGGTCGTATCGATCTCGACAAGCTGATGCCTGCCGCAGGAAGTGCCGCCGCTCAACAGGCTGCCCCTGCCGCTTCCGCTCCGGCAGCCAAGCCGGCGGCGCCGTTCGCTCTGCCTACCGGCATCACTGCCGGTGCCGATGTGACGGTGCAGCAAATCGTGGCGCAGGGCCAGCCGATCGACAACACGAAGCTGTCGTTACAGTTGGCCAATGGACAGTTGACGATCAAGAGCCTGACCGCGCAGTTGCCCGGGGCGACCGGGCTCGGCGCCAGCGGCGTTCTTTACGCCGATCAGGGGCAACCGGCCTTTACCGGCGGCGTCAATGTCAATGCCGGCAATCTGCGCGGGCTTATTGACGCCTTCGCCAAGGGTACCGTCGACAGTGTTCCGGGAGACCGGCTGCGAAGCCTCGCGCTGACCAGCAAGATCGGCTTCAAGAACAACCAGGTCGATATCACACAGATCAACGGGCAGCTTGACCAGTCGACCATCCAAGGCAGCGCCAGCATTGCCTTGCCCGACGGCAAGACGCGCCAGCAGATCGGGTTTGGGCTCGGCCTTGCAATCGACAAGCTGAATGTCGACGGCTATCTGCCAAGGGGCAAGGCTCCTGCGGCCACGGCCACGGCCACCGCCGCGGCGCCCGCGACCTCGGCCGAGAACAAGGCGGCCACAGGAAATCCGCTGAAATCATTGGCGCCCTTCGGCAATATGAACGCCAATATCGAGGCCAAGATCGGCAGCCTGACCTTGAACCAGCAGCAGATCAACGGCCTTCACCTGCTGATTGCCTCGGGCGGCGGTGCGGTCGATATCAAGGACATCAGCGTTGCCGATTTCATCGGCGGCAAGGGCACCGTGTCTGGCAAGCTCAGCAACCTCAATGCCGATCCGCATTTTGACGCCAGCTACAGCCTGACAGCCAAGGAAGCCGGCAATGTGATGCAGATGGCCGGCGCCGGAAACGCGCAGGCGGCCAAGCTCGGCGCCCTGACGCTGAACGGCAAAGCCAGCGGCAATCTCGACAACCTCGATTATGATACCACGATCTCGATCGCGGGCATCGGCGCGCAAGGCTCCGCCAAGGGAACCCTGGCGGGGCTCATGAATGGCGGCATTCCGAAGGTCAACAGCACCTTCGACCTGAAGGCAAGAGACGCGGCGGCATTGGCTGCCGCCGCAGGCGCACCGGCTGATGCGGCGAAGCAGCTGGGGGCCGTTTCGGTAACGGGCTCGGCGCAGACCAGCAATACGGATCTCACCTATGATGTTGCCTTGAGCGCCGCGGGGATCGGCGCGGACGGAAAACTGGCGGGTAAGCTGACCGGCATCTCCGGCGATAATCCGCAGGTCGATACCAAGCTCGACCTCTCGGCGCAGAAGCCGGCGCCGCTGTTGCAATTGGTCGGCCTCGCGGGACCGAAGGCGCAAGCCGCCGGCGCGCTTGGCGTTGCCGGCACGTTGAAAGGCGGAGCCGACAAGATGCTGCTTGACCTCAAGCTGCAGGGGCTCGGCGGCACGGCGGCGGTATCAGGCACGGTGCAGGCCAAAGCCAAGCCGATCGCCTTCGATATCGCGCTGACCGCCAATCATCCGCAATTCTCGGATCTGCTGCGAATCGCGGACCTTCCCAGTTCGGGGGTCCAGGCGGGGCCGCTGAAAGTGGCGGTCAAGGCGGCCGGCACCACCCAGAAGGCCAATCTCGGGCAGCTCGACGCCGCCTGGGGCGACAGTTCGCTCACCGGGACCGGCAGTTACGACGCGACCGGCGCCAAGCCGATGGTGAATGCCAGCCTCGTCGGCGGCACGATCAATCTCGTTCCCTTTATGGGCAGCGGCAGCAAGGGAGGCGGTAAATCCGCGCCGGCCGCGGGGGCCGGCGGCAATGGTCCCTGGTCGAACGAGCCGCTCGATCTCTCCATCCTGAAACAGCAGGACGCCAATATCGACGTCAAGGCGAAGTCGCTGATCATGCCGGATCAGCGCATCGACGATCTGGTCGCGAAAATCACCGTCAAGGACGGGGTGATGACGATGCAGACGTTGAACGGCAAGATCTATGGCGGCGGTTTCGATCTTTCCGGCACCACGGTCAACGGCAACGGCACGCCGAAGGTCGAAGCCAAGATGATCGTCGACAAGATCCAGGTCGGACAGGCGGTCGGCGGCGGAATCGCCGGCAACCAGGTAAAGGGACCGCTATCGCTCAATCTCGCTCTCGGCGGCAGCGGCAATAGCCAGGCGGAACTGATCCGTTCCTTGACCGGCAAGGGCAGCCTCGACGGTACGATGATGATCATCGGCAAGGTCGAACAGCAGGTCGGCTCGGCGCTGATCGGCGTGCTTGGCGAGAAGGTCAAGGCGGTTCAGGGAATCAGCGAGACGATCAGCGGCGTGCTGGCCAATTTCACCGGCATCGACAATGCCTTGAAGGGCACATTCAATATCACCAAAGGGGTTCTGGATACGCAGGATTTCAGCTTCACCAATCCCAAGGCGCGCGGCACCGGAAAGGGGCAGATCGATCTCTCCTCGCTGGCGTTCTCACCCATGCTGGTCGACCTCTTCAGCGGCGCCGCCGAGCAGGCTTTCATGAGCATCAACCTGCAAGGTCCGTTGAGCAACCCGCGCCCGAGCTTTGTCAGCAATGGCGCGGCGGGCGCCAGCGGCATCCTCGGCGTCGATCCCAACGGTCAGGTGCAGCCGGGGCTCATTCAGCAAATACCGGGTGGCAACAAGCTGCTGAAGAAGCTCGGCGTCCAGCCGAATACGGGAACCTCTGCCCCGACCGGAACCGGCACGACATCGAGCCCGGCCGGGACGAGCGGTACCACTGGTGGGCAGACCACTGCGCCGGCGACGCAGAGCCAGCCCTCGGTGAATATCCCCGGCGTCGGCGATATCCAGCTGCCCTTCGGCAAAAAGAAGAAAAAGAAGAGCAGCGACACGACGACGGACCAGCAGCCGACGCAATAGGGAATTGCGGCGATGAGATCCGACAAGGCCGAACAGGGCTTAGGTTATCCGTTCGACGGATTCCGGCCTGGAATTCAGGCAGGAGACTCACCAGGGCATGCCCATCAGATCGACGATGCCGTCTCGCGGCCAAGCCTGCAGCGGCAGAGCGACCGGTAGAATGAGCGTCGCGGTATCGTCCGTCTGCCATACCAGGCGATCGGGATCGAAGCTGCGGACGGGCTGACGGATGCGGTGAAAGCCGGATTTCTCATAAAAGCCGATGACGTCGTCCCGACATTGCAGAAAACCGAAATCCACCATCGCGTTGGTCGCGAGGCATGCTTTCAAGGCTGCCAGGAGTTGACGGCCAGCACCTTGACCCTGCCAGTCGGGCAGGATGGCGACCGCGCCGATACCTGCAATCAGGACCGGCTGATCGTTGATCCGGATCAGCCGGCGGGCGAACCCCAGGTGACCGGCCAAACGGCCGGCAACATCACGCAGTAGGAGGCGATATTCCAGCGGCCCGCCCCAGAAATCGCGCGCGAGCCAGAGAGCGGCATGGCCGGGAAAAGCCGCCGTCAACAGATCTCGGATAAGTGTCCGGTCGGTATCGCCCAGATCATTCTCGGCAACGAGCCGCGTGGTTGCGAAAGGGGCGGACACGTCATGCGCTACCGGCAATCGGCGGCGCCACCGGCAATTTTGCCTGTTGCTGCAGCAAGACGAAGACACGCAACGCGCTTGACAGATTGGGACCGTCCTCGCCACCGGCACGCTGCTGATCGACGCCGGCCACCACTTGTGCCACCGAGCTGTGGCGCTCGGCGGCGATGGACTTCAGGGCATCCCAAAAGGCCGCCTCCAAGGTGAAGCTCGTCTTGTGACCGGCAATGGTCACGGAATGCTTCTCCATCCTGGTCGGCGGCCTTTCTGGCATGTCCTCGGCTTACCTCATTTTGGGCCAAGCATATCGGCCGGGCGCACCCATTTGTCGAACTGTTCCGACGTGAGCAAGCCGAGTGCGATGCCGGCCTCTTTCAAGCTGGTACCTTCCTTATGCGCCTTCTTGGCGATCTTCGCTGCATTATCGTAACCGATATGCGTGTTCAATGCAGTCACCAGCATGAGCGATTGTTCGAGCGATTGCTTGATGCGCGGCAGGTTGGGGGTGATGCCGCTGACGCAATTATCCGTGAAGCTGACCGCCGCGTCGGCCAATAGGCGCCCGGACTGCAGAACGTTAAAGATTATGACCGGCTTGAAGACATTAAGTTCCAGATGGCCGGTGGCACCGCCAACGGTGACGGTGACATGGTTGCCCATGATCTGGGCGCAAACCATGGTCATTGCCTCGCATTGCGTCGGATTGACCTTGCCCGGCATGATCGACGAGCCTGGTTCGTTCTCCGGCAGGTTAATTTCCGCAAGACCCGAACGCGGACCGGAACCGAGCAGGCGGATGTCATTGGCAATCTTCATCAGCGAAGCCGCCAAGACATTGTAAGCGCCCGAGATTTCCACCATGGCGTCATGCGCGGCGAGGGCTTCGAATTTGTTGGCGGCTGGGGCAAAGGGCAGGCCGGTCAACTTTTTCAGTTCGGCGCAGAAGGCCTTGTCGAAACCCTTGGCGGCATTAAGGCCGGTACCGACAGCGGTGCCGCCCTGGGCCAGGGCCTGCAGGCGCGGCAAGGTCGCCTTGACGCGGTCGATGCCGAGCTGCACCTGCATGGCATAGCCGGAAAATTCCTGGCCAAGCGTCACCGGCGTCGCATCCTGCAGATGGGTGCGGCCGATCTTGATGATCTTGGCGAATTCCTTGACCTTCTTTTCCAGGGCCTTCTGCAAATGGGCAAGGGCCGGCAGCACCGCGTCATGGACCTGCTGCACGGCAGCGATATGCATGGCGGTCGGGAAACTGTCATTGGAGGATTGGCCGTAATTCACCTGATCGTTCGGGTGGACCGGCTTCTTGTCGCCACGCTTGCCGCCCAGCATCTCATTGGCGCGGTTGGCGATCACCTCGTTGACATTCATGTTGGTCTGCGTGCCTGAGCCGGTCTGCCAGACCACCAGCGGAAAGTGATCGTCGAGCATGCCGGCGGCGACTTCCGCCGAGGCCGCCGTGATCGCCTTGCCGATCTTCTTATCAAGCTTGCCGGCCTTCATATTCGCTTCCGCGGCGGCCTGCTTCAGCAAGCCGTAAGCGCGAATGAGGGGCGCCGGCATGCGTTCCCCGCCGATCTTGAAATTCTGCAGCGAGCGCTGGGTCTGCGCCCCCCACAGCTTCTCTGACGGCACCTCGATCGGGCCGAAAGAATCGGTTTCGCTGCGGGTCGCCGCTTTCTGCTTGGCGCTGGCCATTCTGCTGATCTCCTGTATGGGGCGGGTGATGGCGCCGGTTTTAACGCGTTTCACGGGTCATTGAAAGACCTGTGCGGTCACCCGGCGTTGGGCCGAACACGCCCAGGGGCGAGGCCTCGGCCGACCGCAATCGGATGCCGGGCATTCCCAATCGGGCAAAATGGAAGGCTATGACGAAACGGTGTACGGTGTTAGGTGAGGGAGCAGGCGCCGTGTCTTGTAGGACCGATCACTTCTTGCGGAAGGCGTCGAGGGTGACCACCTCAGCCCCCTTGACTCCGGCAGGCTTGTCGCTATCGGAGGAGGCCTCTTTGGTGGCGGATTTCGGCAGGTCGTTCAGATCCTTGGCCTTGGCGGGCAGCGATGCATGCGGAATCGACATCTGCTCGTCTGACTCGCTGTCATCGATATCGGCGTCTTCGCCTTCACCCTCGCCATCCGCCGCCGTCTCGAATTGCAGCCCGAACTTGACCGAGGGATCGGCGAAGCTGACCACCGACTGGAAAGGAATAACCAGTGTTTCGCGCACGCCGCCAAAACTCAACTTGACGGTGAAATTATCCTCGGTGACCTCGAGGCCCCAGAACTGGTGCTGCAGGACAATGGTCATTTCCTTGGGGTACTGCGCGCGCAGCGCCGGCGACAGGCTGACGCCGGGATCCTGGGTATGGAAGGTCAGATAGAAATGGTGGTCCCCCGGCAGGCCATTGGCGGCAACTTCCAGCAGCGCCCGGCGCACCACGCTGCGCAGCGCATCTTCCACCAGGCGATCGTATCTTAACCAGTCCTTGGCCATCAGCCGCAGCATCTCCCAGCAACCCAATTATCATCTGCACCTGGTCGAAACCGGCGCATTTCATCTCAACTCCACTGAGCCATGCCAAAGGGGTCGCGGTCAAGCCGGCAGAGACCTGTGGGCGGGTGGCCGAGCGGATCAAGTGGGGGGCATTCTGTTGCCCGGCGCCCCCCGAACCGCGTTCTACGTCAGCAGATTATAGCCCGCGAGGGCTATTAGGCCGCCAGACGAAGATCAGACGCAACGTTATCGTTGGCATCTGTGAAAATGGCCCGATAACGGCGGAACCATGCCGAACAGCAAGTTGACCTTTATTGCGCACGTCGATCCTGTTTCGCCCCCATAAACCGCACTCCATAAATCGATGGAGCTGGTGATAATGGTGGAGGCGCGGGAGTACTGCCCTCCCGGTCCGCAACGCCTATTCCGCGCAACCGTCTACTGTCATAGCTGCCGAAGCAGCAAACCCAACATAAGGCGGGATTAACGTATTATCAAGGCTCGGAAATTGCGTCCTGGCCATGACCTGGAGCCAGGCTTTTTGCCGGCCGTCAGCGCGCTAGGCAGGGGGGCGGGAATCAGTCATAACTCGGTCGAAGGCGTCCGGTTATGGCGCCCCAGCAAGTGGATGACAGGTATGGCGCTGACCCAGGACCAACTGACCGAAATCGAGCAATTGCGGGCCAATCAGCAGCCGACCCGCCGCGCCGTCGTGCCGGCGCTGGAAGACGTCCTTTATCAGGCGATTCCCTTGCTGGATCACGGTTTCGTGCGGGTGGTCGACTATATGGGCGACGATTCCGCCGTCGTCCAGGCAGCCCGCGTTTCGTATGGCAGGGGAACCAAAAAGATCAGCGAAGACCGCGGCCTGATCCAGTACCTGATGCGGCATCGCCATTCGACGCCGTTCGAGATGTGCGAGATCAAATTTCACGTGAAATTGCCGATCTTCGTGGCACGCCAGTGGATCCGTCACCGCACGGCCAATGTGAACGAATATTCCGCCCGCTACTCCATCCTCGACCGGGAATTCTACATCCCGGCGCCGGAACAGTTGGCGGCGCAATCGGTCAACAACCGCCAGGGTCGCGGCCAGGTGCTGCAGGGAGCCGAAGCGGCCCGTGTGCTGGAACTGCTGAAGGCCGATTCAGAACGCGCCTATGACGATTATGCCTGGATGCTGAACGAAACCGAGGACGGCACGACGGTCGATGCAGATCGTCAGGGCCTGGCGCGGGAACTCGCCCGCATGAATCTGAGCCTCAATTTCTATACCCAATGGTATTGGAAAGTTGACCTCCAGAACTTCATGCATTTCCTTAGCCTGCGCGCCGATGCCCATGCGCAATTCGAAATCCGCGTCTATGCCGAAGCAATGCTGGATATCCTGCGCCGCTGGGTGCCGCTGACCGCGGAAGCCTTCGACCAGCATCGCCTGCATGCGGTGACGCTGTCGAAGAATGCCATGGAAGTGGTGCGCCGTCGCTTGAAGGGCGAGACCGTGACCGAGGCCGACAGTGGCCTCGGCAAGCGCGAATGGGCCGAACTGCAGCAGATCCTGCAGGGCTGAGGCAAAGGCGGTCACCAGGAAACGGCGAAAAGGGCGGCAGCGAAACTGCCCTTTTCGCCAATGCCAGCTCCTGCTGATGCCCGGCTCTTGCCGATGCCGAAGCCTTACTGGATGACGATGCGCGGTGCCGTCCGGCCAGTACCGACCTGCAGCTTCCGCCACACTTTATCGGCGATCTCGCGATAAGTACCGGCGTGCGGCGAACCGGGGGCGCTGACCACGATGGGCTGACCGCTGTCCGAGGTTTCGCGAATGGCAATATCGAGCGGGATTTCGCCGAGGAAGTCCACGCCGGCTTGTTCGGCTTCGCGCCGCGCACCGCCATGGGCGAAGATATCCGTGCGATGGCCGCAATTGGGGCAGCAGAAATAGCTCATGTTCTCGATGATGCCGAGCACCGGCACATCGACCTTGCGGAACATGTTAAGACCCTTCTTGGCATCCAGCAGGGCGATATCCTGTGGCGTCGAAACGATGATGGCGCCGGAAAGGGGGACGGTCTGCGCCATGGTCAGCTGCGCGTCGCCCGTCCCGGGCGGCAGATCGCAGACCAGTACGTCGAGCGGTGCCCAATTGACGTCGCGCAGCAGTTGGGTCAGGGCGCCCATGACCATCGGCCCGCGCCAGATCATCGGCGTGTCTTCCGCAATCATGAAGCCCATCGACATCACCTTGATGCCGTGATTGCTCATCGGTTCCAAACGCTTGCCGTCGGGGCTCTGCGGCTTGCCCGAAATGCCCATCAGGCGCGGCTGCGAGGGGCCGTAGATATCGGCGTCCAGCAGGCCGACCTTAAGGCCGAGCGCCGCCAGGCCCAGCGCCAGATTGACGGCGGTCGTGGATTTACCAACGCCACCTTTGCCGCTGGCGACGGCGATGATGTGGTCGACCCCCGGCAAACCCTGTTTGCCTTGGCCAGGCTGCTGCCCAGCCTGGCCTTGCTGATGTCCCTGTCGAGGCGCGGTCGCCGCCTGCCCGGCCGGCGTCGCTGCACCCCCGCCGGCCTTGCGATGGGCCGTCAGCACCGCTGTCACGCTGAGGACGCCCGGCAGTTTCTCGACCGCCTGCTCGGCTGCTTTGCGCAAGGGTTCCAAGCCGGCGCCAGCCTGCGGATCGACCTCGATGGAAAAGCCGACATGGCCGTCGCGCACGACCAGGCCGGAAATCATCGCATTCTTGACCAGATCGCCACCCTGAGGTGCGGCTATCCGCTGCAACGCTGCCAAAACTTGTTCCTGAGAAACATTGGTCATGCTTGAAAAACCTGAATTTTATCACGATATGAGCGACGGCGACCGGGCAGAGCTTGGCCTGTCCGAGCCGGTTGCGATTGCGACACGACTAACGCTGTCATATAAGGCCGGGATGGGTTCTTGCATAGGGCCTGATACCCGTGGCCGCCGGTACGGCGCAGATCTGAAGGCTGTGCCAGACCGATAGGAAAGGAATTGGGGTCGTTAATGGCTTGGAATAATCAGGGTGGGCCCTGGGGCGGCGGATCCGGGAGCGGTGGTTCTTCCGGCGGCGGGTCTGGCGGTCAAGGGGGCGGACAGACACCCTGGGGGCGGAACCCGAATAGCGGCGGCGGCAAGCCGGGACCGGATTTCGACGAATTGCTTCGCCGCAGCCAGAACCGCATGAAAAACCTGTTCCCCGGCGGGCTCGGCGGCGTTCCGGCGATCGCGGCGCTGGTCGGCTTGGCGCTTTTGCTGTGGCTGGTCAGCGGGTTTTACCGCGTCAACCCCAGCGAGGTGGGGGTTGAGTTGGTCTTCGGGCAATATCACAAGCCAAACGGACAGCCCTTTACGCAGCCCGGTCTGCATTGGAACTGGCCGGCGCCGATTGGCGAAGTCGTCACCCCCGACGTCAATACCCGCAACCGGGTGGAAATCGGCTTCCGCAGCAATCTCGGCAATAGCGGCGATGTCGATGTCAGCGAAGAAAGCCTGATGCTGACGGGCGATGAAAACATCGTTGACATCCAGGCCGTTGTTCTGTGGCGCATCGATGATGTCGGGAAGTACCTGTTCGAGATCCGCGATCCGATCGGCGACATCAATGATATCGACCGCACTGCCAAGGATCTCACGGTCAAGAATGCCGTGGAAGCGGCCGTTCGCGAGATCATCGGCCAGTCGACCTTCGAATATGCCATCACCGATGGCCGCAGCCAGATCGAAGGCAAGGCTGAAAAGCTCGCACAAACCATCCTCGATTCCTACAACTCCGGCATCCGCATCGAACAGCTCTCGATGCAGAAGGCGGACGCGCCGCAGGAAGTGGTCGATGCCTTCCGCGACGTGCAGAAAGCCAAGGCTGACAAAGTGAGCCTGGTCAACGAAGCCCAGGCCTATTTCAATCAGGTGACGCAGGATGCCGAAGGCCAGGCGGCGCAGATGGTGCGCCAGTCGGAAGGCTATAAGCAGGAGAAGGTCGCCAATGCCCAGGGCGACGTGCAGCGCTTCCTGTCGATCTATAATCAGTACAAGCTCAGTCCCGATATCACCGAGCGCCGCCTCTATCTCGAGACGATGGAGCGGGTCATGGCCGGTATGAACAAGGTGCTGGTAACCGGCGACGGCAAGGGCGGGGCAATTCCCTATCTTCCCCTGGACCAGATCCTCAAGAACCAGATGAAATCCGGCAATGCCGCTGTCCCCACCGGGACGCAGGGCGCGCCGAGCCAGCAGCAAGGAGCGCAATAATGGCGCGGGCCTCTCAAGCTCTGATCGGCGGCGTCGTTGCAGCCGCGGCTTTGCTCATCGCGGCCGCCGCGGCCTTCCAGGTGCCGCAATGGGAGGACGCGATCGTCTTGCGCGTCGGCGATCCGGTGCGCATCATCACCAAAAATCCGGGCCTGCATCTGCGCTGGCCCCTGATCGAAAACGTCCTTTACGTGGACAAGCGTATCTTGAACTTCGATGCGCCGGCCCAGGAACTGCTGACGCTGGATCAGAAGCGCATCGTGATTTCCGCTTATGTGCGCTATCAGATCGACGATCCGTTGGTGTTCTATCGCGTCGCAAATAACGAGGCGAAGGCCGAGAGCCAGATCGGCAGCGTTCTCGTTTCCGCGCTGCGGTCGGTTATCGGCAATGTGTCCATGACCAATATTCTGACGCCGCAACGCGCCGAGCTCATGCAGGATATCACGAACCTGCTGATCGAATCCGCGAAGCCCTATGGCATCCGGATTGTCGATGTGCGTTTCAAGCGGGTGGATCTGCCGACCGCGAACAGCGAGGCGGTGTATAACCGCATGCGGACCCAGCGCGCGCAGGAAGCCACGAAGATCCGCGCCGAGGGCCAGCGCGAAGCGCGCGAATTGCGTGCCGAAGCGGATAAGCAGAAGGTCGTGACCTTGGCGGAAGCGCGCAAGCAGGGCGAGATCCTGCGCGGCGAGGGCGATGGGGAAGCGGCGAAGATCTATAGCGACGCCTACAGCCAGGATCCGAAGTTCTTCGACTTCTACCGATCGCTGCGGGCGATGGAAAACGGTCTTTCCGGCGATAAGACGACCTATGTCGGTGCGCCGAGCGGGGATTTCTTCCGCTATTTCCAGGCCAACCCCAGCATCAAGCCGGCGCAATAGGGAACCACTCCTGGCGTGGTCAGTTGATGGGCTGGCAAGCTCTGCGGAGAGCGCCGGCTGAAGCCGGTAATCCGGCTGGTATTGGCACCGTGTGCAGGCGTAGCATATCGGTGCCATCGCGTGGCCTGTTTGGTTGGTCCTGACCGAAGGCAGGCGGATGATGAATTTGACAGGCAACGGACGGAGCCAGCGCTGACCATGACCATTTATCGTCGTATTCCTCTCGGTCAGACCCGCGTGACGGCGGCCCTTGGCCGGCTTGCGCATCTCGGCACTTCTCCGCGATCCTGGCGAAGGGTGGGGCTGGCTGCTGCCTTGATGCTTTGCTGGGTTGGCGTCTCACCACAACTGGCTCAGGCGCGCTCGGCGCCCGAGAGCTTCGCCGATCTCGCAGACCGCTCGCTTCCGGCCGTGGTGAACGTCGCAACCACGCAGACATTGACCGCCGACAGCCAGATGCAGGATCTGGACGAGATGTTCCGGGACTTCCTGGATAAGCGTCAGGGAGCGAAGCCGCGGCCGCGCAAGGCGACATCGCTGGGATCTGGGTTCATCATCGACCCCACCGGCTATATCGTGACGAACAACCATGTGGTCGAGAATGCCGATGAGATCATGGTGGTCATGCATGACGACACGGAACTCAAGGCGAAGCTGATCGGCCGCGATCCGAAAACCGATCTCGCTTTGCTGAAGGTCGATGCCGGGAAGCCGCTGCCCTATGTGAAATGGGGCGATTCCGCTGCCATGCGGATCGGCGATTGGGTGCTGGCGATCGGCAATCCCTTCGGCCTTGGTGGTTCGGTCACGGCCGGCATCGTCTCGGCCCGCCAGCGCGACATCAATGCGGGACCCTATGATGACTTCATCCAGACCGACGCCTCGATCAATCGCGGCAATTCCGGCGGCCCGATGTTCAACATGGATGGTGAAGTCGTCGGCATCAATTCGGCGATCTTCTCGCCTTCAGGTGGTTCCGTCGGCATCGGTTTCGCCATCCCCTCCAACCTCGCAAAGCCGGTGATCGAGCAGATCCAGCAATTCGGTCATCCGCGGCGGGGCTGGCTCGGCGTTCGTATCCAATCGATCAGCCCCGATCTGGCGGAAGGGCTGAAATTGCCCTCCGACAAGGGCGCCCTGGTCGCTGGCGTCTCGAAGGACGGCCCGGCGGACAAGGCAGGCATCAAGCAGGGCGATGTCGTACTGAAGTTTGACGGCAAGGAAGTGACGCAGATGCGCGGCCTGCCGCGTATGGTCGCCGAAACCGCCTTCGGCAAGACTGTCGACGTCGTGATCTGGCGCAAGGGCCAGCAGGTGACGATTCCGGTATTGCTGGGTGAACTTGACGAAAAGGCGGAAGCTTCGGCTGACGATCAGTCGGGCGACAATCAGGATCAGCAGCAGCCCTCCGAACAGGGCAGCAAGGTCAAGGCCCTTGGCCTCGAACTCTCCAGCATCTCGGCCAAGCAGCGGCAGGACTTCGAGCTCGAGAAGGATGTGACCGGCGTGGTCATCGTCGATGTCGATCCTGACGGACCGGCGGCGGAAAAGGACTTGCGGCCGGGTGACGTCATCGTTGAGATCGACCAGAAGGCGGTTGAATCACCGAAGGACGTGGCGGCACGGGTCAAAGTTGCGCAGGACAACGGCTATCGCGTCGTCACCCTGCTGGTCAACCGCAAGGGCGATTCACAATGGGTCGCGGTCAAGATCGGTAAATAGCGGCCGGTATCGCCAGGCTTGAAACCCGGCTTCGACAGAAGCCGGGTTTTTTCTTGTTTGCGCCAGCTCCCCAAGCTTCGATGTCCGGCGCAGCTCAGAGGCTGCTGGCGGCCAAGGCGGCACCGAAGGAACTGATCACCGCACCGGCAACGCGATCGATCCAGCGGCCGGCGCGATGATAGATCTGCCGCAGGCTGGGCCGCGCGAAGAGATAGGCCAGCAGGCAGTGCCAACTCATGGAGATCGCACCCACAATGGCGACCGCCAGAACCGACAGAAGAAATGACGGATGCGCGGGGAAAGCCACGGCGAAGATGCCGAGAAAGGCCATGATCGTCTTCGGATTGCTGAGATCGATGACGACACCGCGCAAGAGGGCTCGACCAACCGGCATCCCCTGAACCGCGCCCGGCTGCACGGCTGGCCGGTTGCGGTTGATCGCCATGCGCAGGCCGAGATGCAGCAGATAGAGGCCGCCGACGATCTTGACGACGGCGAAGGCGGCACCGGAAGCCTGCAACAGCGCCACCAGGCCGAAGGCAGCCGCGGCGGCATAGAGACTGTTGCTGGCGGCGACGCCGACCGCCGTCGCCAGTCCCGCCCTTGCGCCATTCGACAGGCTGGCGCGCATGACGCTGACGGAACTCGGGCCCGGCACCAGGACGGCGGCCAGGAAACTGGCGGCAATGGTGGCGAGCGTCGCAATCTGGGGGGCGGGCATGATCTTCGGGCATCCGTTGCAAGAGGCAGGTTTCGGATGCGCAGCTTAGGGTGGGTCCGTAGAAATGTGTTTGCTTTATTTGCGCCCATTTGGCGAATATGAGGTAGAGTATGCCTGATATCGCGAAATATGAGAAAGAAAATACCCAGAAATGGAATTCGATGAATATGACCTCAAGATCCTGGAGGCGCTGCAGGCAGATGGCCGCTTGAGCAACAACGACCTGGCGGCGCGGGTCGGATTATCGGCTTCGCCGTGCTGGCGGCGCGTCAAGCGGCTGGAGGAAGAGGGGATCATCCGTGGCTATCAGGCGATGTTCGATCGGCGCCGGCTGGGGCTCGGCGTCACCGTCTTTGTCAACGTGGCGATCCAGAGCCAGGACACCAAGGCGCATAAGGCCTTTGAAGAAGCGGTCGTGAAACTGCCGGAAGTCGTCGGCTGCCACATTCTAGCCGGTCAGCAGGATTTCCTGCTGCAGGTGGTGGCCGAAGATCTCGATGCCTATAGCGATTTTGCTTTGCACAAGCTGGGGCAGTTGCCGGGTGTGCGCGAGATCCATAGCAGCTTCGCGCTCAAGGAAGTGAAGCCGCCTTTGCGTTTGCCGCTGCGGCGGGCGGCACCCGATCATTCGACGGCCGGGAACGACAGCAGCGGCAGCGGGAAAAAGGCAGCAAAACCGGCCCGTCGCTAGCTTCTATTTTTGCGGTGCTGGGGCTGCCTCGGCGGCATTCTCGTTGGTGAAGTCGGATATGCGATAGCCCTGGAAATAGAGCAGGGTCGTGAGATCGGTGTGGTTGATCTGACAGGAAATGGCCTTGCGGACGATCGGCTTGCCCTGATAGGCGACGCCAAGCCCCGCTTCACGCAACATCGGAATATCGTTGGCGCCATCGCCGACCGTCACTGCCTCCGCCGGCGAAATGTTCTTCTCGGCACTAAGCCGCGTCAGCGTGTCGAGCTTGGTATTGGCATCGAGGATCGGCCCCGCGAGGCGTCCGGTCAGCCGGCCTTCCGCGATTTCCAGATCATTGGCAAGGTCGAGATCGAAATTGAGCTTGGCGGCGACCTTGCTGGTGAAATATCTGAACCCGCCCGAGACCAGGGCGGTATAAGCTCCGTTGGCGCGCATGGTGGCGACCAGGGTCGCCGCGCCGGGCGAATAAGCAAGGCGGTCGAAAGCAGTGGCAAGGGCGGATTCCGGCAGCTGCGCCAGCATTGCGACGCGCTCGGTCAAAGCCTGGGCGAAGTCCAACTCGCCCGCCATGGTGCGGGCCGTGATAGCGGCGATCTCATCCTTGATCCCGGCCTGTTCGGCGAGGTCATCCAGGGTTTCGTTGGCAAGGATGGTCGAATCCATGTCGGAGAGCAGCAGCTTCTTGCGCCGCCCTTCGCTAAGCTGCGCATGGTAATCGATGGGCAGTTCGGCTAGCGTTGCCGCCGCAAGCTGATAGGCGCGCTCGACCGGCAGGTGATCAAAGGGAATGTCACAGGCGGCATCTTCCGCGAGCCAGGCCGGTTCGCCGAGGACAGCCCCATCTTCATGAAGGTGCTGTGCAACGATCGTCACGACGGCGTCGGACAAGCGATAGCGGTCAGGTGGCGCAACCAGCGTCAGTACGGATTTCATCATGGTATCGGATATAGCGACGGGCGCTCCCTTAGACAAGCAAGGCTATCAGTATAAGCGATCGGTGCGAGTCGTGTCGCCGCGGCCCGTCATCGTCATCGGCGGGCCGACGGCCAGCGGCAAATCGGCTTTGGCATTGGCGATCGCCGACGCCTTCAATGGCCGTATCATCAATGCCGATTCCATGCAGGTCTATCGCGACCTGCCGATCCTGACGGCACAGCCGGAAGCCGCCGACCAGGCGCGGGCGCCGCATGCGCTCTATGGCTTCCTGGCCCTGACGGAGCTGTGTTCAGCGGCGCGCTGGGCCGAATGGGCGCTGGCAGAGATCGCCGCGGCCCATGCCGCCGGCGAACTGCCGATCGTGATTGGCGGCACCGGGCTCTACCTGCGTTCATTGATGGAGGGCATGTCGCCGATCCCCGATGTGACGCCAAGCCAACGCGCCGAGGTGCAGGCCCTGCTGGCGGAAATCGGCGTCGCCGCCCTGCATGCGCGGCTTGGCGCAATCGATCCGGTGATGGCGGGCAAGCTGCACCCCAATGACAGCCAGCGGGTCATGCGGGCCTGGGAGGTGCTGCAGGCGACCGGCCGCTCGCTCGCCGACTGGCAGGCACTGCCCAATGTGCCGCCGGTCGGCTTGCGGTTCCACCCCTGGGTCGTTCTGCCGCCGCGCGAGCAGCTCTACGCCGCCTGCGACCGCCGTTTCGCCCTGATGATGGAGCGGGGCGCGATGGACGAAGCCACTGCGGCGGTGGCGCGCTACGGCCCCGAAATCCTCACCCAGCCCGGCGGCAAGGCCCTCGGCTTTGCCGAGCTCGTGGCAGCGGCGGCGGGCCGGGTTCCGCTGGACCAGGCAATTGCTGCGGCGCAGCAGGCAACCCGGAATTATGCCAAGCGGCAGACCACCTGGTTCCGCAATCAGCTCGGAAATGCTAATTTTATATCTCCAGATACGGACGATATGAAATTTTCGGAAAGTTATCTTGTAAAAATCTTTCAGAATATTCGCGATTATGGGTTGACCGACTTGTAATCAGCTACTAATTTCCCACCGCTTCCGCGGCTTTCAGCCCGGAATGGTGGATTTTTGTCTCGAAGCAGGGCAATTCGCGCCTGCAACAGACCCAAACTAAGGACGACATTATGGCCAGCGAACCGATCCTGGGCGCGGAGATCATTGTCAAAGCGCTGATCGACCAAGGGGTTGAGGTGATCTTTGGCTATCCCGGCGGGGCCGTGCTGCCGCTTTATGATGCCTTGTTCAAGCAGAACCAGATCAAGCACATCCTGGTTCGCCATGAGCAGGCGGCGGTGCATGCAGCCGAGGGATATGCCAGGTCTACAGGCAAAGTCGGCGTCGTCCTCGTGACCTCCGGCCCGGGTGCCACCAATGCGGTCACCGGCCTCACCGATGCCTTGATGGATTCGATTCCGCTGGTCTGCCTGACCGGCCAGGTGCCGACGCATCTCATCGGCAATGACGCCTTCCAGGAAGCGGATACCACCGGGATCACCCGGCCCTGCACCAAGCATAATTACCTGGTGAAATCGATCGACGACCTGTCGCGCACCGTCCATGAGGCGTTCCACGTGGCGCGCAGCGGTCGGCCGGGCCCGGTCGTGATCGATCTGCCGAAGGACATCCAGCAGACCAAGGGCGAATACGTCAATCACGCCGGCCAGCGCCATCGCAGCTACAATCCGGTGGTGAAGCCCGATCGCCAGCAGGTCGAGGCCGCCATCAACCTGATGGCGACGGCCAAGAAGCCGCTCTTCTATATCGGCGGCGGTGTCGTCAATTCCGGCCCGGCTGCCGCGCAGCTGCTGACCGAATTCGTGCGCCTGACCGGCTTCCCCTGCACCCAGACACTGATGGGCCTCGGCGCCTTCCCAGGTTCCGATCCGCTGTCGCTCGGCATGCTCGGCATGCATGGCATGTACGAAGCCAATTGGGCGATGCATGATTGCGACGTGATGATCAATATCGGTGCGCGGTTCGATGACCGCGTCACCGGCAAGGTCAGTGCCTTTGCGCCGAATTCGAAGAAGATCCATGTCGACATCGATCCGAGTTCGATAAACAAGAACGTGCGGGTCGATATTCCGGTCGTGGGCGATGTCGGCCATGTGATCGAGGAGATGATGCGCATCTGGAAGGCGCGGCAGATCCGTCCCGACGCCAAGGCGCTGACTGCCTGGTGGGAGCAGATCAACAAATGGCGCGCCCGCGACTGCCTGCGCTACAAGGCCAGCAACGAGGTGATCAAGCCGCAATATGCTTTGCAGCGTCTCTATGAGGCGGCGAAGAGCCGTGACTTCTACATCACCACGGAAGTCGGCCAACACCAGATGTGGGCGGCGCAGTTCCTCAAGTTCGAGAAGCCCAATCACTGGATGACCTCGGGCGGGCTCGGCACCATGGGCTACGGCCTGCCGGCCGCGAGCGGCGTGCAGGTGGCACATCCCGAGGCGCTGGTGGTCGATGTCGCCGGCGAAGCCTCGATCATGATGAACATCCAGGAAATCTCCACCCTGGTGCAATACCGGCTGCCGGTGAAGATCTTCATTCTCAACAATCGCTGGATGGGGATGGTGCGGCAGTGGCAGGAACTGCTGCATGGCGGCCGTTATTCGGAAAGCTACAGCGATGCCCTGCCGGATTTCGTCAAGCTCGCCGAGGCCTTCGGCGCCAAGGGTCTGCGCGCCTCCAAGGTCAGCGAACTCGACGGCGTCATCAAGGAGATGATCGAAACCCAGGGACCGGTGATCGTCGACGTCGCCGTCGATGAAAAGGAAAACTGCTTCCCGATGATCCCTTCCGGCGCGGCGCATAACGAAATGCTGCTGGGGCCGGAAGATCAGTCGGCCAAGCCGATTTCGGAAGAGGGCATGGTGCTGGTCTAAGGTTTGCTGCGGTCAAGCGCGCAGACGGGCCAGTCGGTCAAGGAATGGCCGATCAACGAATGGATTGAAGGAGTAATCGGGCGTGGAGCAGGGGCAGATAGAGCGGCACACGATTTCCGTGCTGGTGGATAACGAGGCCGGTGTGCTGGCACGGGTGATCGGCCTGTTTTCCGGTCGCGGCTACAACATCGAAAGCCTGACAGTGGCCGAAGTCGATGCCGAGGCGCATTTTTCGCGCATCACCGTCGTCACCAGCGGCACACCGATGATCATCGAGCAGATCAAGAACCAGTTGCGTCGCCTCGTGCCGATCCATCGCGTCACCGATCTGACACAGGACGGCCCGTCGCTGGAACGCGAACTCATTCTCGTGAAGGTGCGCGGCAGTGGCGAGAAGCGGGTAGAAAGTCTGCGCATTGCCGATATTTTCCGCGCCCGGGTGGTGGATTCAACGATCGAATCTTTCGTCTTCGAAATGACGGGTTCCACGGAAAAGCTCAATGCTTTCATTGGCTTGATGCAGCCGCTGGGATTGGTCGAAGTGTCCCGTACGGGTGTCGTCGCCATTGCGCGTGGCGCCGAGGCGATTTAAAACCCCGCCAATCCCCACCGCCAAATGCCGGCCGACGCTGCGGCCAGACTGAGCGAACCGAATTTGAACTGATTGCAGGAACAAGGAAGCTAACCATGCGCGTCTATTATGATCGTGATGCCGACGTCAATCTGATCAAGAACAAGAAGATCGTCGTTGTCGGCTATGGCAGCCAGGGCCATGCCCATGCGCTGAACCTCAAGGATAGCGGTGTGAAGGATGTGCGCGTTGCCTTGCGCGCCGGTTCCGCCACGGCGAAGAAGGCGGAAGCCGCCGGCCTCACCGTCATGACCCCGGCTGAAGCGGCCAAATGGGCCGACCTGGTCATGATCCTGACCCCTGACGAACTGCAGGCCAAGCTCTATGCCGAGGACCTCGGCCCCAACATGAAGCAGGGTGCGGCGATCGCTTTCGCCCACGGCCTCAACATCCATTTCAAGCTGATCGAGCCGCGCCCGGATCTCGACGTCATCATGATCGCGCCGAAGGGCCCGGGCCATACCGTGCGCGGCGAATATGTGAAGGGCGGCGGCGTTCCCTGCCTCGTCGCCGTGGCGCAGAATCCCAGCGGCAACGCTCTGGAAATCGCCCTCTCCTATGCCAGTGCCATCGGTGGCGGCCGTTCGGGCGTCATCGAGACCAATTTCCGCGAAGAATGCGAAACCGACCTGTTCGGCGAGCAGGCGGTGCTCTGCGGCGGTCTGGTGGCCCTCATCCAGGCCGGTTTCGAGACCCTGGTGGAGGCTGGCTATGCCCCGGAAATGGCCTATTTCGAATGCCTGCACGAAGTGAAGCTGATCGTCGACCTGATCTATGAGGGCGGCATTGCCAATATGCGCTACTCGATCTCCAATACCGCCGAATACGGCGATTACAAGACCGGTCCGCGCATCGTCACCGAAGAGACCAAGAAGGAAATGAAACGCGTCCTGGAGGACATCCAGTCCGGCCGCTTCGTCCGCGACTTCGTGCTCGAATACCAGGCCGGCCAGCCGAGCTTCAAGGCGACCCGCCGCCGCCAGGCCGAGCATCCGATCGAGCAGGTCGGCGAGAAGCTGCGCGCCATGATGCCCTGGATCAAGGCCAACCGCCTGGTCGACAAGACCAAGAACTAAGCCGGAAAGCCGGTATGGGAAGGAGCGGGCGGTGCCGGCGCGAGCTGGTGCCGCCCGTTTCATTTGCGCCGCCCGGCCGGCAAAAGAACAGTGCGTCTCCAAGCATCGACTTTCGTTTTGCTATGATGCCATTGCTGCTCCCGCCGGGGCTTGGGCGGCGCGGTAGGCCGAAACAGGCCTTTGCGCTGAGCGCTGCCCGGGCGTGACTGGCGCCCCGGTCCTTTCCGGAAACCCCTATGCAGCGCGCTTTTAGGCGTGCACCGATCCGGGGCGAACCGAGGGGGAACAGCGGCCGATCGGCCATTTCTTTGAAATATAAAGTCGCTTTCCTCTTGTCGCCGTCATAGGCGGGCGGTAAAAGCAATGCGGCCAGGACGGTTCGGTATTTGCAGAATCGGACCTCAGCGGGGGTCGTTCTGGATCGACAAATCCACGGATTGGTATCGGTCGGATGCCCTACTTGCCAAAGGCGGCGGCCCATCGCTCCGCTGCGGCCAGGTGGGCAATCGGCGCATAGACAAAGCGAGGCCGCTATTTTCGGCCGGCTTGCGACGGGTGAGGTTTAATGTTTTCAAAACTGGTCGGCATGCTTTCGTCCGATATGGCGATCGACCTCGGTACTGCGAATACGCTGGTTTACGTCAAGGGTCGCGGTATCGTCCTCAATGAACCTTCGGTCGTTGCAATTGCCGATTCGCGTGGCAAAAAGCACGTTCTCGCCGTTGGCGACGAAGCCAAACTGATGCTCGGCCGTACCCCCGGAAATATCCAGGCGATCCGCCCGTTGCGGGACGGCGTCATCGCCGATTTCGAAGTGGCGGAAGAGATGATCAAGCATTTCATCCGCAAGGTTCACAATAACCGCCGCAGTTTTGCGCGTCCGCAGATCATCGTTTGCGTGCCCTCCGGCTCCACCGCCGTCGAGCGCCGCGCCATTCAGGAATCCGCGGAATCGGCCGGTGCCAGCAAGGTTTACCTGATCGAGGAACCGATGGCGGCGGCGATCGGCGCCGGCCTGCCGGTGACCGAGCCGACCGGCTCGATGGTGGTCGATATCGGCGGCGGCACCACGGAAGTTGCCGTTCTCTCGCTCGGCGGCATCGTCTATTCGCGCTCGGTGCGCGTCGGCGGCGACAAGATGGACGAAGCCATTATCGGCTATATCCGCCGCAACCATAACCTCCTGGTGGGCGAAGGTTCGGCCGAGCGCATCAAGAAGGAAATCGGTTCCGCCTGCCCGCCGGAAGACGGCGATGGTCGGGTCATGGAAATCAAGGGCCGCGATCTGATGAACGGCGTGCCCAAGGAACTGGTCATCACCGAGCGCCAGGTGGCGGAATCGCTCGCCGAACCGGTCGGCGCCATCATCGAAGCGGTGAAGGTAGCCCTGGAGCATACGGCGCCGGAATTGGCCGCCGATATCGTCGACAAGGGCATCGTCCTGACCGGCGGCGGCGCCTTGCTCGCCAATCTCGATTATGTGCTGCGGCACGCGACCGGCCTGCCGGTTTCGATCGCCGATGACGCCCTGTCCTGTGTCGCCCTCGGTACCGGACGCTGCCTGGAAGATATCAAGGCGCATCGTCACGTTCTGATAAACATGTATTAACCTAATTGTCGTATCTTGGAGCCTGGCGAATATGCTGGGATTCCGTAAGGATATGCGTTGCGCCTAAGCCCGAGTTGTGGGAACATGCAGTAACCACCGGGAATCATTGGCAGTTGCTCTGCGGAAGGGTGCGGAGGTAGGGATTTGAAGCAGCGGGCGAGCACAATCGGCGCAGCATCTCCCGTCAAAATCTGGCTTCAGCGTTTTGCTTTTGTTCTCCTATTGACGATTGCTTTTATGACGCTGCTGATCGGCAAAGCCGATACCGTGGCGGTTTCCCGCGCCCGTATGGTCCTCATCGATGCCCTGGCGCCGCTTCTGGAAGCTGTTTCAACGCCCATTCAGACCGTCCGCCGTGCCGCCGTCGACGCCACTGATTATCTGCATCTGGCCGACGAAAACCGCGCCTTGAAGGCGCAGAACCAGACGCTCATGGAATGGCAACGTGTCGCGCGCGAATTGCAGTCGCAGAACGAATCGTTGCGCGGGCTGTTGAAATTCACGCCGGATCCCTCGGCCAGCTTCATCTCCGCGCCGATCATCGCCGATACGTCCTCGGGCTTCGTGCGGTCGGTGGTGATCCTTGCCGGTGCGCGCGACGGCGTCTCCAAGGGACAGGCTGCCATGACTGGCGCCGGCCTCGTCGGGCGGGTGCTCGAGGTCGGCAACCGGGCGTCGCGCGTCCTGCTGCTGACCGATATCAACGCCCGCATTCCTGTGATCATCGAACGGACGCGCGATCAGGCGGTGCTCTCGGGCGACAATTCCGCCTTGCCGGAACTGCGCTATCTGCCGCGCGACGTCGATATCAAGATCGGCGATCGCATCGTCACTTCGGGCGCCGGCGGCGCCTTCCCGCCGGGCCTGCCGGTTGGCGAAGTGTCTGAAGTCGATGCCGGCCATATCCGGGTGCAGCCCTTGGCGGATCTGACCCGCCTCGAATATCTGCGGCTGGTGAACTATTCGCTGCCGGGCATCCTCAAGAGCGACCTCAATATCGATGCGTCCGGCTACGACCCGAACCAGCAGGGTATCCTCGATAGCTTGCTGACCAAGTCGGGTGATGCGGATGGCAGCGACGCAAAGGCGGCTGCCAAGAAAAAGGCTGCTTCTGCCAGCGGCAATAAGGCTTCCCGCGCGGGACCGGCCGGCAGCGAGTGATCAGATCGCCTTTCTGGCAGCGCGTCGATAAATGGTCGCGTAGCTCGGTTCCTGTCGGCTTTACGCTGCTTTTGTTGCTGCTGGGCTTGCTTCCCTGGCATTTGCCGGAGCTGGGTACGATCGGCATCAGCCTCGTCATCATTTCCGTGTTCTATTGGGGTTTGAAGAAGCCACAGCTGATGACGCCATGGTCGATCCTGGTCATTGGCCTGATCGGTGATCTGCTGGGCGTGACCCCGATGGGGGTCGGCACTGGATCGCTGCTCCTGCTCTACGCTATCGTTCGTTCCCAGGCGCGCGCGTTGCGCAACATGCCTTTTCTGGTGATCTGGGGGGCTTTCATTCTGATGGCTTTCATTACCATCCTGGTAAGCTGGCTGCTGACCGCGGCGATGGATGTTCATTTTCCCGATATAAAACCTGCGATCTTTTTGTATCTGTTCGTTATTGTCTGCTATCCGCCCCTGTCGTATGTCTTTGATCGACTTCAACGCAGCTTGCTGCCCGAGAAATGAATAAGCAGCAATCGCAAACGCTCCATCGCGTCTTCTCTCGCCGGGTTGCCCTTTTGGGCGCAGGCCAATTGGCGCTGCTCTCGACCCTGATTGGCCGCATGTACTATCTGCAGGTGGTCGAGGCGGATAAGTACCGGATGCTGTCCGACGAGAACCGGATCAATCGCCGGTTGCTGCCGCCGTCGCGCGGCCTCATTCTCGACCGCTTCGGCCTCGCGCTTGCCAGCAACTTTCCCAATTATCGCGCGATGCTGGTTGCCGAGCAGACACCTGATCTCGAACAGACTCTGGAAGACTTTGCCAAGCTTGTCCCGATGAGCGAACGGGAGCGCATCAAGGTGATGCGCGAGAGATCCCGCAACCGCGCCTTCATGCCAATTACGGTCAAGGAAGACCTTACCTGGGAGCAGGTGGCGCAGGTTGAGCTCAATCTGCCAGACCTGCCTGGCATCAGCATCGACGTAGATCAGAAGCGATATTATCCGTATGGCGGGATTACCTCGCATCTGCTCGGTTATGTCGCTTCGGTCTCTGAAAATGACCTGTCTCAAGATACCGATCCGCTCCTGCAGCTCCCGGGGTTTCATATCGGTCGCAACGGCCTCGAGAAGCAGTATGACTTGCCGCTGCGCGGCAAGGCCGGGGAAAGCCAGTTGGAGGTCAATTCTGTCGGCCGCGTCATCCGGGAACTTGCGCGTCAGGAAGGGGTCCCCGGGGCTGATCTGGTGACGACCCTGGATATCGGGCTGCAGCAGTTCGCGCATCAGCGTCTGGCGAGCGAAATGTCCGGCGCAGCCGTCGTCATGGATATCTTCTCCGGCGACGTGCTCGCCATGGCCTCGACGCCGTCCTATGACCCGGCAGCCTTCTACCGTGGCCTGACGGGGCCCGAATGGCAGGAGCTCACAACCGATATCTACGGCCCGCTGACCAACAAAGCGACGGCCGGCCAGTATCCGCCGGGCTCCACCTTCAAGATCGTCACCGCCCTCGCGGCATTGAAGGCCGGCATCAATCCCAGCGCGACGGTTTTCTGTTCCGGCGTTACGGTGCTTGGCAATGCCCGCTTCCATTGCTGGCGGAAGGAGGGGCATGGCACCCAGGCCATGACCGATGCGCTGAAGAATTCCTGCGACTGCTATTTCTATGAAATGGGCCGCCGGATCGGCATTGACGCCATCGCCGAGATGGCGCGGACTTTCGGGCTTGGGTTGAATGAGGGGCTGGACCTCCCCGGCGAAAAAGCCGGTTTGATTCCCGACCGCGCCTGGAAGAAGGCAACCATGGGCGAATCCTGGCATCAGGGCGAGACGCTGGTCAACGCCATCGGCCAGGGCTTTGTGCAGGCCACACCCCTGCAGCTCTGCGTCATGACGGCGCGACTGGCGAATGGCGGCTATGCGGTCAAACCGCATCTGATGCGCCCGGCCAGCGAGAGCGACCAGTTGAAAGTCGACGGACCCAGTCCGTATCCGCCGCTCGATGTCGATACCGATTTCCTGCAAATCGTCCGTACCGGCATGGACCGGGTGTCCAATGAGGAACGCGGCACCGCCTTTCATTCGCGGATTACGATTCCCGGCATGGAACTGGCCGGCAAGACGGGCAGCGCCCAGGTTCGGCGCATCAGCATGGCGGAACGCAGCCGCGGCGTGCGCAAGAACGAGGATTTACCCTGGAACCAGCGCGATCACGCCTTGTTCGTCTGCTTCGCACCGGTCCACGCGCCGCGTTACGCCTGCTGCGTGGTGGTGGAACATGGCGGCGGCGGTTCCGCCGTCGCTGCGCCGATCGCGCGGGACATCATGATCGAATGCCAGCGCCGCGACCCGGCGCGCCGCAATCCGAATGTCGAGGGCGGCCGCAATGAGATGCCCTGACCGACTCGTTTTGCCGCGATATGGAGCGCTGCGCTTATCGGAGACGTGGCGCTGATGGTCCTGCAATTGCACGTCACCCGCGACCAGCGAAAGATGACGATCGCCCAGAAGCTCCGCGAAGTCACCTGGAGCATGGTGCTGTTGATCTGCGTGGTTGCTTCGATCGGCTTTGCCGTTCTCTATTCCGCGGCGCATGGCAGTGCCGATCCGTGGATGGACCGGCAGATGATGCGCTTCGGCGTCGGCCTCGTGCTCATGCTGGCGGTTGCCATGGTCGATCTGCGCCAGTTGATGAAGATCGCCTATCCGCTTTATGCCTTTTCCTTTGTCCTGCTCATTTATGTCGATGTCGCCGGCCATACGGGGATGGGGGCCACGCGCTGGATCGATCTCAAATTCATCCAGCTGCAGCCTTCCGAATTGATGAAGATCGCCCTGGTCCTTTCGCTGGCGCGTTATTTCAATGCCAAGACCTATGAGGATATAGGCCGGCCGCATTATCTGATCATTCCGGTGCTGATGGCGGTATTGCCGACCGGGCTGGTCCTGAAGCAGCCGGATCTTGGTACGGCTGGCATGTTGATGATGGTCGCGGGGGCGATGTTCTTTGCCGCCGGCGTTCGCTGGTGGAAATTCGCCCTGGTGATCGCCATCGCCGTGGCCGGCGGCTATTACGCCTGGCACGCGCCCAATCTGCTGCACGACTACCAGCGCAACCGCATCCTGACGTTTCTCGACCCGGACCAGGACGCCCTGGGGACAGGTTACCATATCACTCAGTCCAAGATCGCGCTCGGCTCAGGCGGGCTTTTCGGCAAGGGCTTCATGCAGGGCTCGCAAAGCCATCTCGACTTCCTTCCGGAACATCAGACGGATTTCATCTTCACTACCTTCGCCGAGGAATTCGGCATGGTTGGGGGCGTGGTGCTGCTTGGCCTCTATAGCCTGCTTGTGCTCTATGGGGTGGTAATCGCGCTGCGCTCGCGCAGCCATTTCGGGCGCCTGATGGCCTTTGGCCTGGCGGCCAATCTGTTCCTCTATTTCTTCATCAATACGGCCATGGTGATGGGGCTGATCCCCGTCGTCGGCGTACCGTTGCCGCTGATTTCCTACGGTGGTACCGCCATGATCACCGTCATGATCGGCTTTGGCCTGATTATCTCGGTCTATATCCACCGTGATATGCGGCTCGGGCGGCGCAGCGACGAAGACTAGCCGGCGGCGGCGGCCCAGGGACAATCCGCCCGGCGGCTATCCTCATGATCAATAAAAAGAAAAATCGTCACAATTAGGTATCGACAAGCCGGAAACGCTTTGCTATATCGCTGCCCGGATTGACGACGAGCCTCGCGACGCGGCGCTCTGACCGGTCCACCGGGGGCGCATAGCTCAGTTGGTAGAGCAGCTGACTCTTAATCAGCGGGTCCAAGGTTCGAGTCCTTGTGCGCCCACCATTTTCCCCGAGAAATCAAACCGTTATCGATGCCCTGAAACAAGGGCAGCGGACGGTTTTGCACTTTTGCTGACGCTGCTGAATTCTTTCGCTGCGCGCTGATGGCGTTCATCGCTCCAACGGCGAGCTGGGCCAGGCGATTCTTCTCTGATATTTCCTGACCATGGCGACGGTCTGGCGGCCGGCGGCGGAACCGATCACGTAGTCGTCGTGCCCGAGCTCGGTTAGAACCGCGATGGTCGTGTAACGAAGACCCGACTGTCCGTCCTTCGAATTCAGATCGGTATTGAATGCTTCCCGCATGCGATGGCGCATGTAGTCGATGGTCACCTGCGTGTCCCTGTCGCAAGGTCGTGGTGCCGCCGGTCGTGCGGATCTTAGCCGCGAAGAGAACCTTGCTTTGCTGGTTCATGGCAATCTTCCGAATGTGCTCGGATGGGCATGTTGCCTCCGACGGTCGAGGCTTTGACCGATTGCATCGATCGTAGAAGAAAGGAGGCGGCGTGTGGGGGAGACACGCCGCCTCGGGCCGAGCTCATGTCCGGAGGGACCGGAAGGCTGTGCGGAGCTCGGCGCTGAAAAGTTCTGGCTGTTCCCAGGCGGCGAAATGGCCGCCGACCTCTAGCTTGTTATAGTGAATGAGCTTGGGATAGGCCCGTTCCGCCCAGCTGCGGGGGGCAGCATAAATTTCATCGGGAAACACGCTGACCGCGACCGGGATGGCGACATTCTTGACGTCAAAGAAGGCGAGCTTGTTTTCCCAATAGAGACGCGCGGAAGAGACCGCCGTCTCTGTCAGCCAGTAAAGGGTGATATTGTCGAGCACGTCGTCGCGCGTGAGGCCGGCATGCTGTCCGGCGAAGACACGGGCAATGAGATCATGGCTGCGGGCGTCGTGGTCGAGCATCCATGCGGCCAGGCCGATCGGCGAATCCTCGATGGCATAGAGGGTCTGTGGCCGGTTTGCCATCTCCAATGCGTAGCCGAGCCCATGCTTGAAGAAGAAATCGAGCTGGTCGAAGGCATGCCGCTCCTCGGCGGAGAGCCCCGCTGGCGCCGGCTCGCCGAGCCGCAGCGCCCTCGAGATGTTGGCCGGCACCGTGGCTGGCATGTTGACATGGATGCCGAGCAGTTCTGCTGGCGCCTGCAGGGCCATCTGCTCTGAAATGGCATCTCCCCAATCCCCGCCCTGAGCGACAAACCGGCTATAGCCCAGCCGCTTCATCAGCTCGGTCCAGACGCGGGCGACGTGGACCGGGTCCCAGCCCGTCGCAGTCGGCTTGCCGGAAAAGCCGTAGCCCGGAATCGAGGGGACCACGACATCGAAGGCGTCTGCGGCGCTTGCTCCATAGCCGGTGGGATTGGCCAAGCGGTCGACGATCTTCATCTGTTCGATCACCGAGCCGGGCCAGCCGTGGGTGATGATAATGGGCAGGGCATTTTCATGCGGGGAGCGGACATGCATGAAATGAATGTCGACGCCGTCTATTTGCGTAATGAATTGCGGGACGGCCTTGAGCCTGGCCTCGCATTTCCGCCAGTCGTACTCGGTCGACCAATATTGCGCCAACGCCTGCATGGTCGCCAGCTGGACCCCCTGGGACTGGTCCATTACCGTTTCGCGGCTCGGCCAGCGCGTCGCCTGGATGCGCCGCTTGAGGTCGTCCAAAACCTGCTGCGAAAAATCAATGCTGAAGGGCCGGATTTCGTCATCGCCGGCGGCCGCTTGGGCGGATTTCGGCAACAAGTTGCACATACCGGCGGCCGCGGCTGCAATCAACAGGTCTCGGCGTGTGGCAGATGAGAATGCTAACGACATGATCCCCTCCTTGACGATAGTGCTGTTTTGACGACGCTGTTTGCGAACAGCTTGCACCAGCAGAGGATCGGGAGATTCTGCTTACCTGGCGATTGCACGTTGGTGTCGGCGCTACCTTTGTATCAGCCTTGACTTTGCCGCGCCGGCTCGCCACCTGCTGCCGCCCGGCTGGTTTCCCCGGTGCCGATACCAAAGTATTATGTGTAAAGCCGCTCCAGCTGGCGCAATGTCGGTGGGTTAAGACCCGAGAATCAGTGCGGAAGGTTCTGCTACCGACCGGCAAAAGCCAGACAGGGCAAAGCCAGACAGCGCAAAGCCGGACAGGGCAAAAGATGGCGATCCGTATGGCATCACGCTGTATGTGCGGATCGGGTGCCGCCTCAACAGGAGGAACACGATGAAAACAACGCCGGCACCGATACCCTTTGCAGGATCGAGGCTCGACCGGAACCGGCATGTCTGCGCCTTCTTCAACAGCGAAGATGAAGAATATCGGGTTCTGCTGCCTTTCATCAAAGACGGGTTGGCTGGTGGCGACAAGGCTGTCCATATCGTCGATCCTGCCAGACAACACAGCCATCTGCGTTATCTCGCTGCCGCGGGGATCGACGTGGCTGATGTGCAAAGCAGGGGCCAGCTCGAGATCCGTTCGACGACGGCGACCTATTTCAGGGATGGGCGCTTCGATCCAGATCGCATGCTCGCTGCCTTTGAAGACATCGCGAGCGGCTCCCTCCGCAGCCAATATTCGCTGAGCCGAATCGTTTGCCAGATGGAATGGGCGAGCCATCATCAGGATTGCATCGATGACCTCGTGGAATTCGAATCCCGGGTGAATGAAGTCTGGCAGCGGCATGACGATGCCGTCATCTGCGTCTACGATCTCGCCAAGTTCAGCGGTGATACCGTCATCGACATCATGCGCACGCATCCGATGGTGATTGTCGGTGGTATCCTGCAGTTGAACCCCTTCTTTGTTCCGCCGCAGGAGTTCTTGCCGGAACTCAGACGGCGTCGGAACCGACCATCCCCTCTTGAAGCGGTCGAATGAAGATGGAACCGGAAGTTGTCACCACCGATGTGTTGCAGTTGCAACGCTGCATAACCGATCTGGTCGGCATTCTCGCCCTGCCCGCGATGTGGGTGGGCAGCGAACCGTCCCGGATTGTGCAGAGCCTGCTTGATTCGCTTCTCGGCATGCTGCATCTCGATCTCGTTTATCTGCGTCTCCATCATCCGATCTCCGACATCTGCTGGGACACCGTTCGGCTCCCCGATAAAGAGCAGCTGATTGCAGCGCAGAAGGATATCAGGGAGGTGCTGAGTACCTGGTCCGGTATCGACCCGCTCGAATGGCCCGAGCGGCTGACCATAGGTGACACGGCGTTTCAGGTCGTGCCGCTGTCCCTGGGATTGCAGGCTGAAATCGGAATTCTCGTTGCCGGTTCCGGGCGCCCGGACTTCCCGCGACAGACGGAACGCCTGCTGCTCAGCGTTGCGGCAAACCAGGCGACCATCGGCCTGCAGGGCGCACAACATCTCAGCGAACAGCGGCGCCTGGCTCAGGAGCTTGACGAGCGGGTCGCTGCGCGCACGGCAGAACTTGAGGCGATCAATATACAGTTGAAACGGCAGATAGCGGAGCGTGAACGCATCGAAGGAAATGCCCGCAACCAGGAAGCATTGTTGCATCAGCTCTTCGACAGCATTGCTGCAGAGGTGACTGTTTGCACGCCGGAAGGCGAGATCGTCCTGGTCAACCGGACATGCGTCGAGCGTACCGGACGATCCTTCGAGGAGCACCGGAACTGGAAGGGTGGGGATGTTCTCTATCATGAAGATCTTCCGCGTGCCCAGGCGGCCTGGGAAAGGGCGGTCAAGACCGGTGGCATCTATGAAACCGAGGTGCGTGCGCGCCGGGCGGATGGCAGCTATCGCTGGATTCATTCAAACGGATTCCCTGTGCGCAACGCCGATGGCTGCATCTTTCTCTGGTGTTCGCTTCATCTCGATATTCATGACCGCAAGCAGACTGAAGAGGCGCTGGCGGCCAGCGAGCGCAAGCTGGACCTGCTCATCAATACGGTGCCGGGGCTTGTCTGGTCGGCCGATGTCGATGGCGGTGCCGAGTATTTCAATCAGAACTACCTTGACTATGTCGGCCTGCCGGCCGAGGCGGTGCAGGGGGAAGGTTGGGTACAGACGGTCCATCCTGACGACCGCGAGGCGCTCATCCAGGCCTGGACGGGGATGATGGCTGCGAGCACACCAGGCGAGGCCGAGGGCCGTTTGCGCAGATTCGATGGCCAGTATCGCTGGTTCTTGTTTCGCACCAATCCGCAGTTCGACCATGCCGGAAACGTCATCAAGTGGTTCGGCGTCAATATCGACATCCAGGACAGGAAGCATGCCGAAGAAGCCTTGCGGGCGAGCGAATTCAAGCTGCGTCAGCTGACCGAGGCGATCCCGCAGATGCTGTGGACCGCCACGCCGAGCGGGGAAGTGGATTACATCAACCGGCAGATGCTGAGCTATACCGGCTCTTCCGCCGCCGACGCCTCGAGCGGAACCTGGATGAAAACGCTGCATCCCGGCGATATCGAGCGCACCGTCGAGCTGTGGAGCGCCTCCATCGCCACTGGAACGCCGTTCCAGACTGAAGCTCGCAGATATAAGAGAAGCGAAGGCATCTACCGGTGGTGTCTCAGCAGCGCGTCGCCGCTGCAAGACGAGGCCGGCAACATCGTCAGATGGTATGGCACTTCCATCGATATACATGACCGCAAGCTTGCACAGGAGGCATTGGCGGCAAGCCAGCGAAAGCTTGATGAACTCGTGAGCGCGATGCCGGCGGTGGCTTGGTCAACCGATCCGGACGGATATACGGATTATCTCAGCAAATACTATCTCGACTATGTCGGTCTTCCCTTCGAAGAAGTCAAAGGCTGGGGCTGGATTAAAGCGGTTCATCCGGACGACCTGCAAGCGATCCTGGCGGATTGGCAGGCGATGCGGGCCAGTGGCCAGGGCAGGCCGGTCGAGTTGCGGCTGCGGCGCCATGACGGCACCTATCGCTGGTACCTGTTCCATCCCAACGCCGTACGCGACGAAGCCGGCAATGTGGTCAAATGGTATGGGGTCAATATCGATATCGAGGATCGCAAGCGCGCCGAGGAGGCAGTTCAGGCCAGCGAGCGCGATCTGCGTCGCATGACCGAAACAATTCCCCAGATGTTATGGAGCGCCACGGCGGATGGCGCGTTTGACTATTGCAACAGTCAGTACTTGCATTACAGCGGACTCACGATGGCAGATATTCGCGGCGACGGCTGGAAGAAAGTGCTGCATCCCGACGATGTCGAGTCGACGGCGCGCGCTTGGCGGGAATCCATCGAAACAGGAGAGCCCTATCATGTCGAGGTTCGTCGCCTGCGGGCGGCAGATCGGACCTATCGCTGGGGCGTGACCACAGCTTTGCCGCTCCGGGATGATACCGGCCGGATTATCAAATGGTACGGCTCCAGCATCGATATGCACGACTGGAAGCAAGCCCAGGATGAGTTGCGCGATATCCAGGCTGAGCTGGCCCATATGACCCGTGCGACGACTATGGGGCAGCTCACCGCGTCGATCGCTCATGAGCTTAACCAGCCCCTGGCCGGCATTATTACCAATGCCAGCACGTGCTTGCGGATGCTGGCGTCGGATCCGCCAAACGTCAGCGGGGCGCGCGAAACCGCGCGTCGAACAATCCGTGACGGCAATCGCGCTTCCGAGGTTATCACACGGTTGCGCGATCTCTTTAAAAAGAAAACGACAGCCTTTGAAGGCGTGGATGTTAATACAGTGACCCAAGAGGTAATAGCATTGACGTCAAATGAATTGCAGCGCGGCAATATCAGCCTGCAGGTAAAATTGGCCACGGACCTGCCGATCATCGCCGGCGACCGCGTTCAGCTTCAGCAGGTGATCTTGAACCTCATCCTGAATGCTGCCGAGGCCATGAGCGAGGTGGAGGGCCGGGAAAGAGAGCTGACCATCATAACCGAACGCAAGGGAGAAGAGCATATACGCCTCGCGGTGCGGGACGTGGGGGCAGGATTCGATCCCAGCTCGATCGACAAGTTGTTCAATCCATTTTACACCACCAAGGCCAACGGCATGGGAATCGGACTCTCAGTTAGCAGGACGATCATAGAGAGCCATCAAGGCCAACTGGGCGCCGAGCTTAATGAGGGACCAGGCGCCACATTCTGGTTCTCCGTGCCCCGGCGATCCGCAGGTGACGGTGACCGCAACGATCTCGGCACGCTCGGGACGATGAGGATGGCGCAGGCCATGGGGAAGGCGTAATGGAACGGCGTCCCTTCATCGCCGTTGTCGATGACGATGAGTCCGTCCGTGAGGCTCTTCCCGACCTGATCCGGGAACTGGGCTATGAGGCGGGCACCTTTTCGTCGGCTGAGGAATTTCTGCTGTCGGCCGAGATCTTCGACACCAGCTGCCTGCTTCTTGATCTCTCAATGCCGGGCATGACCGGACTGGATCTTCAGCGCGAACTTCTGAAACGCGGACTTGAAATACCCATCGTCTTTATCACCGCCCATGGCGATGAAGCGATCAGGCGACGTTTGCGAGAACGGGGGGCCGTGGATTGTTTGCTGAAACCGTTCAGCGATACCGCGTTGCTGGATGCCCTGAAAACGGCGCTTCAGTGATGTAAACCATCTTAGCCTTGCGCGGAAGAAAAAGGGGAGGCATAGAATGTTCAGAGGCAGCATCGCGCGCAACGATTTGGGATCGGAGACCATGCAGGTCATGAAGCCGATTGTTTACGTTGTTGATGATGATATTTCGGTCCGTGAATCGCTGGAGGCGCTGATCCATGAGGCGGGTTGGCGGGCTGGGGTCTTCGCTTCTGCGCATGCCTTCCTGTTGCATCCGCGTGAAGCCTGCCCGCGCTGCCTCATTCTCGATGTCACGCTGCCCGACCTCAACGGGCTCGACCTGCAAGATAAAATTGCCGCCGAGAAGGCGGAGATGCCCGTGATCTTCATCACCGGCTATGGCGATGTGCCGATGACGGTCCGCGCCATGAAGGCCGGCGCCGTTGAATTCCTGACAAAGCCGTTTGGCGATGAAGCGCTATTAAGCGCCATACGCGGGGCGATCGAGCGCAGCGAAATCGCACTTTCGGAGGCAGCGCAAATGCGCGTGCTTCAGGAGCGCTATGCGGCACTCAGCAGCCGCGAGCGCGAGGTTTTCGCGCTGGTGGCTTCCGGCCGTTTGAACAAGCAGGTCGGCGGTGCGCTCGGGATCAGCGAGATCACGGTGAAGGCGCATCGCGGACGGGTGATGCGCAAGATGGAGGCGGCATCGCTTGCCGATCTGGTGAATATCGCCACCAAACTGGGCATTCCGCACTAGATACCGCACCAATGATTCTGCGCCCACGGTTGCGCGCCGATGGTGTCGCAGAGGCCTTTCGTTCCCCATGCGGCACCGTCGCTGCGTGGCTCTAGGCGATCACTGCTTTGCGGCGGCGGCCCGCCTCACTGCATTTGCCAGCTCGTCGGTGAAGTTCGTTTCGCCCGCCGGAAGATTTGCGCTCAATCGCGCCGTCACCTCCTGCAGCACCCAGCCGTTGCCGTCCGGGTCACTGAAAGACGCATAGGAGGCATAGCTCTTCCTTTGCGCATTCGGACCCGTGGCGATACCTGTCGTGCCGGCATGGTGGAAGATGCCGCCGACGTCATGAAACGGCGCACTGATCTCGATGCCGCGCTGACGCAGATCCTTGCAAGCGGCGTCGATATCCGAGACGATCAGGTGCAAGCCCTGCATGGAGCCAGGTTCGGCCAAGGTGACATTCTTGCCGAAGATGATCGAGCATCCCGAGCCGGGCGGCGTGAACTGGATCACTCGGTAATCCTCGCCCTTCACGTAGTCGATATCGAGCCGCCAGCCGAGATCGCCATAGAAACGCTTGGCGCGATCGACATCCGAGACAGGGATGACGATGACCTCGATATTCATGTCGACAGGGCGCGCGCGCAAGGTTTCGGTTGACCTGTTCTCCAGTAACTCTGTCTCGCTCATGTCAGTCTCCTTGTGGCCTGAGGCAGCGCCGTTGAGGCAGGCCAGTCATTCGTTCATCCATGCAGAGGCCGCATCAAGATCGCCTGGTTGCTTGTGCATGTTAGAGCGACGGCCGCTCCACCTATATCGTACCAAGGTGTCGGTAATACCAAGGTGTCGGCGATACCATCGTGTACTGGCGTCGGGAAGGTGCGTGCGGCATTAAGGTCAGCCTGGTCATCGCCGACAGGAGGCCTCCATGAACGCGCTGGAAAATCCCGCCCAGCTCCGGTTGGTCCGCAAGTCTGCGGCTTATTGGCGGGTCACGATCGACAACCCTCCGGTCAATGTCATGGGCCCCGAAATGGTGAAGCAATTCGAAGCCGTCATTAGCGCCCTCGAAGCCGACGAGCATGTCAAGGTCGTGGTCTTCGATAGCGCAGTGGACGGCTTCTTTCTTAACCACTCGGATTTTCTGGCGAAGCTCGAAGACCTGACGAGTCTGCCTCCGGGACCCACCGGCCCGCCGGCCTGGCCCGACTTCCTCGTCCGCCTGCCGCGTGCGCCCGTCGTATCCATTGCCCTCATCCGCGGGCGGGCGACAGGTAATGGTAGTGAGATCGCACTTGCCTGCGATATGAGTTTCGCCAGCCGCGAAAAGGCCGTGCTGTCGCAATGGGAGGTTGGGGTCGGCATGGTCGCCGGCGGCGGGCCGATGGCCCGGCTGCCGCGACTCATTGGCCGGAACCGCGCCCTGGAAGTGCTCCTGAGCTCGGAGGATATCGGTGCTGACCAGGCCGAGGCCTATGGCTATGTGAATCGGGCTTTGCCGGATGCGGATATCGACGCCTATGTGGATGCGCTGGCGACGCGGATCGCCGGCTTCGACAAATGGGCGATCGCCAATACCAAGCGCCTGGTTAATACCAGCCTGCCGCCGGATGTCGAACTCGGCGCCGGATGGGATGCATGCATCGCCTCGCTTGGGCGACCCGCCGCGCGGCAAGGCATCGAAACCCTGATTGCGCACGGATTCCAAAAGCCGGGCGATGTCGAAGACCGTCTGGGATACCACCTCGGCCACTTGCCACGACCACGCTGAGGCGGCGGGATGGTGTCTCTATGTGAATAGACAGAGGGGGAAAGGCCGGAGCTGAAGATCGCGACTGATACGAAGGTGTCGTCGATCCGGTGGTTGAATAGGCACGCTTCGGTTCCCTGCCATGCGATTTCGTGTCATTTGAAGGAAGTCCCGGGCATCTGCCCGTTCGGGATCTTCCTTGGCGCATTCAGTCAAAGGAGAAGAGCGATGTACGATAGTGATGTCAGCAATCAGATCCGCCTCGAGCGTCGTTCCGCCGCCTATTGGCGGGTCGTCTTCGATATGCCGCCCCTGAACATCTTCGGCCCGCAGAATATGGCGCCGTTGACGGCGATCGTCGCTGCCCTGGAGACGGACAGGGAGGTGAAGGTCGTTGTCTTCGACAGCGCAGTGGAAGGATTCTTCATCACCCATTACGACTTCCTGGCGGCACCGGAAGATACATTGGACCTGCCCCTGGGACCGACCGGTCTCCAGCAGCTGCCGGATGCGCTGGTGCGATTGAGCCGTGCACCAGTGGTTTCCATTGCCAAGATCCGCGGCCGTGCAACCGGTGTCGGCAGCGAACTCGCGCTCGCCAGCGATATGCGTTTCGCCAGCCGCGAGAAAGCGATCCTGTCGCAATGGGAAGTCGGCGCCGGCCTCGTCCCGGGCGGCGGCCCGATGGCCCGCCTGCCCCGCCTGATGGGGCGGGGCAGGGCATTGGAGGTGCTCCTTGGCGCCGATGACATCCGGGGCGACATTGCCGAGCTCTATGGCTATGTCAACCGCGCGCTTCCCGATGCCGAGCTCGATGATTTCGTCGAGGCCCTGGCAACGCGCATTGCCTCCTTCGATAAAAAGGCGATTGCCGAGACCAAGCGCCTCGCCAACCAGGCGGATCTCCCGGCCGATGCGGAAATCGAGCCGGAGTGGAACGCTTTCATGACGTCGCTGGCGCGGCCCTCCACCCAGGCACGGATCAAGGCCTTGATGGAACGTGGCTTCCACAAGCCCGGCGACGTCGAGACCCGGCTCGGCTATCACATCGGTCAGCTTGGCCGATAGAGACCGATGATCGGGTGGCGCTGAAGCTGCGCGGGCGAGGGCGGCGCCCACCGCGAGGAAGGGGTGCAATATGACGGATCATCGGAAGGTAGCGGTCATCACCGGCGCTTCGCAAGGAATGGGCGCGGCCCTGGTCACGGCCTATCGTGAACGCGGCTATGTCGTCATTGCCACTGCCCGCACCGTCAAACCGTCTCAGGACGAGCATATTATTTCCGTGGCAGGCGATATTGCGGATCGGCGGACGGCGGAGCGGGTGATTGGCGAAGGCATGGCACGCTTCGGTCGGATCGATACATTGATAAACAATGCCGGAATTTTCATTGCCAAGGCCTTCACGCAATATACCCAGGTTGACTACGACGCCATCCTTGCCGTCAATACCGCCGGTTTCTTCCACATAACGCAACTCGCGATCGCGGAAATGGAAAAGAGACAAAGCGGCCATGTCGTCCAGATCACGACGGCTCTCGTCGATCATGCAAACTCTAAAGTACCCTCCGTGCTGGCATCTCTGACAAAGGGCGGGCTCAACGCGGTAACCAAAGCGCTGGCGATCGAATATGCCCGCAGCGGCATCCGCGTGAATGCCGTCGCGCCTGGTATCGTCAAGACGCCGATGCACCCTGTCGAAACGCATGCCGCGCTCGGTGCCATGCATCCGATCGGGCGGATGGGCGAGATCACAGATATCGTCCAGGCAGTCCTCTATCTCGAGGCCGCGAACTTTGTCACCGGCGAAATCTTGCATGTAGATGGCGGCCAGAGTGCTGGCCATTGATCCATTGCCGGCGGCTTGTCAGCCGACTTTGGGGTCGGAGGCAGTGGCGCACACTGAAATTCGGATGGGAGAACCACCATGGTTGCTGATTCTGCCGAAGGCTTTCGTGCCTTCTCGATGGAAGATGGCACGGCAGATGCGAACCTCCTGCGCTCCATCTTGCCGGAGGAAATCGACTGGAAGCCGTTTCCGGCCTTTCCTCCTGAAGCCCGTCTCGCCATCCTTATCGGTCATCCTTCGGAGCCGGGCCTATATGTGGTCCGTGTCAAGGTGCCGGACGGGGTGAAGCTGATGCCGCATCGCCATCCGGAAAGCCGGATATATACCGTCATGTCCGGCGTCTTCTATATAGGCGTCGGCGACCATTTCGATCCCAACAAACTGACTGCTTATCCGACAGGCAGTGTCATTCTGCTGCCGGGAGGGACAGCGCATTTCCACTGGGCCAGGTCCGGCGAATACATCACACAGGTGATGGGGCTGGGGCCGCTGGGGATGGAATACATGCATCATGACGACGACCCGCGGGTCGCGTCATGAGCAGCCCGCGCGAGCTTACCGTCTATGGATGCCGCTTTTCCACCAGCGATACCGCGATACGAAGGTATTGCCGATACCTAGGTCCACTTTTCCGGCGATCCTTTCCCGCCCACACTGTTTCCCGCGATCACGCTGACACCAAGCATCCGTGAAACTGCATTGACCAGTTACCGCCGCAAGCCGGACAGCGTGAAGGCTTCGATCAACCAGGTCTGTAACAAGGAGAATTGTGATGAAGATTCTGATAGTGCTGACATCACATGACACACTCGGCAATACCGGCCGTAAAACCGGCTTCTGGCTCGAAGAATTTGCCGCACCTTATTTCGTCTTCAGGGATGCCGGCGTCACGCTGACTTTGGCGTCGCCCAAGGGCGGCCAGCCGCCGATCGATCCGAAGAGCGATCTGCCAGAAAACCAGACGGATGCCATGGCGCGGTTCAAGCAGGACGAGGTTGCAAAGAAGGCCCTTTCGCAGACGGCGAAGCTTTCCGAGATGCGGGCGACGGAATTCGATACCATCTTCTATGTTGGCGGCCATGGGCCGATGTGGGACCTCGCCGACAACCCGGATTCCATCAAGCTGATCGAGGCCTTTTACAACGTGGGTAAGCCGGTAGCCGCTGTCTGCCATGCGCCGGGCGTGCTGCATAGGGTGATGTATCAAGGCGCGCCCCTGGTGAAGGGCAAGCGGGTGACGGGTTTCGCCAACAGTGAAGAGGAAGCGGTACAGCTCACCAAAGTGGTCCCATTCCTGGTCGAAGATGAGCTCAAGCGGTTGGGCGGCCTTTATGAGAAAGCGCCCGATTGGCAACCCTACTCCATCATCGATGGGCGTCTCGTGACCGGCCAGAATCCGGCCTCTTCGACCTATTCCGCCAAGGACCTGCTGAAGGTTCTTGCCAGTCAGCAACAAACCGCGCGGGCCGCCGGGTGACGGCGGCCGGTATGTAGGCTGAAACGGTGTGTGACGCATCAACATAGTGTTTCCCGGTAAGAGAGGTGCGTCGGAAACGGCGCGTCCCTTTTCTAACCGCATCGACACTGTCAGCGCCGTTTTCGCAAGCAACTGCGGCTGTGTGTCCCTGTAACGGGGAGCTCGTCATTGGGATCAGCCGTGGCAGGGCTGGCGGGAGGTAGGGGAACCTTCAGCCCAATCTGGTCTACGCGAGGCGATCACATCGTCGATCTGCATGACTGGCTGGTCGCTCGCCGCGACCGTCGTGTCGTCGATCCGTGGCGCGTTGCCCCGCGTTGATTGAAATGGACGATACCGCGCACCGTGCCTGCTCTGTGGCAAAACCCCGTGCAAAAAAAAACGATCATAAAATCGTATGCCGCGATGGATCGTACGACGATGACACCGTCGCGCACCGGCGACCGAGTGGCATCTCTCCCGGCATTCGTTCCGCCAACTTTCCGCCATAACTTGCAGTTTAGACCCGCATAACTTTTGTTGCTTGCGACCTGCCGGCTCTTCCTTACCTAATCGTGCCGCAAGCACATAAGAAAATCGGCTGTAACAGCGCTTGCGGGGAGACGGGCATCACGCGCTGATGCCGATCGGCACGGCAGCCAAGATCCCTCTATCGTCGTTGGCCTGTTCAAGGGGAGTGAGATGAGCCAGTTCAAGAAAACAGTTCTTCCGGCCGCTTTGGCATTCAGCCTGGGGATGGCATTGATGTCACCGGCCTTCGCCGAGAGCGTTCTCAATCGCGGCTTCGGCAGCGCGCCATCGACTCTCGATCCGCAGCTCAACCAGGGCGCACGCGAGAACTACATCATCGGCGATCTCTATGAAGGTCTCGTCGTCACCGATCCCCATGGTAATACGCAGCCGGGTCAGGCAGAAAAGTGGGAAGTCAGCGCCGATGGGAAGACCTGGACTTTTCATCTGCGCGACGGCTTGAAGTGGTCCAATGGCGATCCTGTGGTGGCGGGCGATTTCGTGTGCGGCCTCCTGCGCATAATCGACCCGAAGGTGGGATCGACCAATTCTTATTACTTGATTTCCGTGCTGACGGTGACCAACGCCAAGGCCTTCAACGAAGGCAAGGTATCGGCCGATCAGGTCGGTATCAAGGCGCCCGACGACCAGACCATTGTCATCTCGCTGGAAAACCCGATGCCGGCGGCGCTCTATATCTTCACGACACTGACCACCGCCCCCTTGCATGAGGCGAGCTATGAAAAGGCCGGCAATAAGATCGACTACACGAATCCGGCCAACATGGTGACAAACGGCGCCTATGTGTTGAAGGAATTCGTGCCGCAATCGAAGGTCGTCCTGGTTCGCAACCCCAATTACTGGGATGCCAAGGATGTCAAGATCGACAGCGTGATCTATGACGTGACGGAAGATGAATCGACCGAGCTGAAGCTTTACAAATCGGGCGCCATCGATACCACGATCACCGTGCCGGCGGAACAGCTGCCGGCCGTCAAGCAGGAGATGCCGAAGGAGCTCATCCAGTCGCCGACCCTCGGCGTCCGCTTCCTCAGCCTGCAATCGGATGCCGAGCCAATGAAGGATATCCGGGTCAGGAAGGCCCTCTCTTATGCGATCGATCGCGAGTTCCTGCAGGACAAGATCGAAAAGATCGGCAACATTCCGCTCTATTCTCTGAGCGTCAACCAGGACCCGGATTACAAGCCCGGCAAGCTGGAGGAAGCCGCCTGGACCCAGGCGCAGCGCAATGAAAAGGCGAAGGCACTGCTCGCCGAGGCCGGCTACGGGCCCAACAAGCCGCTCACGTTCACCGTCATCGGCCCCAGCAAGTATAAGCGGCGCATCGAAGGCATCGCCGCCATCTGGAAGAAGACCCTGGGAATCCGGGTCAATATCGACCTCAATGAGACCAAGGTCTGGCTGGAAAAGCTCAATACCGGCAACTGGGTCGCTACCATCGACGGCTATGGCGGCGATTATCCGCTGGCCAAGACCTGGCTCGACAACCTGCGCCACAGCGACCAGAGCGGCTATCACTGGCTCGACGACAAATATGAAAAGCTGATGGATGATGCCAATGCCAACGCGGCGGATAAATCCAGGTTCTACGACTATCTGTCACAGGCCGAGCAGGAAGTGCTGAACCAGTATGTCACCATTCCGATCACGGTCAGCACCGACAACTTCCTGGTAAAGCCCTATGTCAAAGGCTGGGCGGTCAATCCGATGGGGCAGCCGCTGACCAAATATCTCAGCATCGAAAAGTGACGTTCCGGCAGCGGGCGAGCAAAATCTCGCCCGCCTGTCATTCGCGGAGCAGGCCTTGTTTCGACAGATCATCCGCCGGATCCTCGGCAGTATACCGACCCTCTTTGCTTTGGCGACAGTGACCTTCTTCGTCACAAGGATCGCTCCTGGCGGGCCGTTTTCATCGGACAAGAAACTGCCGGCCGAGGTCATCGCTAAGATGAATGCGATGTACCATCTGGATGAGCCGCTATGGATGCAATACGGGCGGTTCCTGAAGGACGTGATCCATTTCAACCTGGGTCCGTCGATGTATTATAAAGAGTATTCGGTGGCCGAACTGATCCATCAGGGTTTCCCGATCTCGCTGGAGATCGGCGCTTGGGCGACGCTGATCTACGTGTTCTTCGGATTGCTGTTCGGTTTCATCGCCGCCTTGAAGCGTAACGGCATCGTTGACTATGCCGTCATGACCCTGGCGATGGGCGGCATCGTCATTCCGACCTTCGTCATCGCGCCAATGCTGCAGATCGCCTTCGGCGTTGCCTTCCACTTCCTGCCGGTTGGGGGCTGGGATGGCAGCTGGCGCTCGATGATCCTGCCGATCTGTGCCATGGCCCTGCCGAATATTGCCTATGTTGCGCGCCTCACGCGGGGCAGCGTCATCGAAGTCCTGCGCAGTAATTATATCCGCACCGCGCGCGCGAAGGGCGTCGGCGAATGGCAGACCCTAAGCCGACATGCGTTGGTCGCGGCGATGATGCCGGTCATCGCCTATCTCGGTCCGGCGACCGCCGCACTGGTGACAGGATCCATGGTGATCGAGACCATCTTCGCCATTCCGGGGATCGGCCGTTATTTCGTTCAGAGCGCGATCGACCGTGATTACACCATGGTGATGGGGGTCACGCTGATCTATGGCAGCTGTATCATTCTTTTCAACATGGTGACGGATCTCATTCAGGCCCTGCTTGACCCGAGGTCGACCCATGGCTGATATCGATCTGAAACAGGCGGAACAGACGGCGATTGCGATCGCGGAAAGCGATGCAGATCTCAGCGAGCATGTCGAGAGCCCCGGCCGGGCGGCGCTCACGCGCTTCCTGCGCAACCGCATGGCGGTCATCAGCACGGCGGTGCTTGCCCTGATCGTGATCGGTTGCTTCCTCGGACCACAGCTCTTCGGCTACGCACCGGACGACACCGATTTCGACGCCATGAATGCACCTATCGATCTGACCTCGGCGCATCTTCTCGGTACAGACGATCTCGGCCGGGACATGCTCTTGCGCCTGATGAGCGGCGGCCAGGTCTCACTCATCATCGGTCTCGTTGCCACTATCGTTGCGGTGGCGATCGGCGTGCTCTACGGCTCAATCGCCGGCTTTTTCGGCGGCGCCGTCGATCAGGTGCTGATGCGGATCGCCGATATCCTCTATGGGGTTCCCTATATCTTCCAGGTGATCCTGATTTCCGTCGCCATGGGACGCGGCAAGGTGGCGGTCATCGTCGCCGTCATGCTGACCCTGTGGCTGACACCCTCCCGCATTGTCCGTGCCCAGGCGATCACCTTGCGCAACCGGGAGTTCATTGAGGCGGCACGGGCCGGTGGCATGTCGCGGCTTGCCATCGTGCTCCGACATATCATGCCGAATTGCCTCGGCGTGGTGATCGTCTATTCCAGTTTGCTGGTGCCGGACGTGATCCTGAGCGAATCTCTGCTGAGTTTCCTGGGGCTCGGCGTCCAGCCACCGGAATCCAGCTGGGGCGTCCTCATCGCCGACGGCCGGGCGAAGATTGAAAGCGATCCTCGCATGCTGCTGATCCCGGGCCTGGCGCTGGCGTTGACCCTGCTCTGCCTCAACTTCGTCGCTGACGGATTGCGCGATGCCTTTGATCCAAACGAGCGGTGATCCTGTGAGCGATGAAAGGTTGAAGGCAGCTCCGGCGCTACTGCGCGTTACCGAGCTCGCGGTTGGATTCCGCCTGCCGCAAGGGGTGGTCCGTGCCGTCGACAGGGTCTCCTTCGATCTCAAACCTGGCGAGATCATGGGGATTGTCGGTGAATCGGGTTCCGGCAAGAGCCAGGTGCTGCTGGCGATCATGGGGCTTATGGCCCGCAATGCTGAAGTGACCGGCAGGATCGACTTTGCCGGGCAGGACCTTCTATCGCTGTCACGGGCCGGACTCGATCGCCTGCGCGGCGCCGATGTCGCCATGATCTTCCAGGACCCGATGACATCGCTCAATCCCTATCACCGGATCGGGCGACAGCTGGCCGAGGTGCTGATCAAGCATAAGGGCATGAGCAAGGACAACGCGCATCGCGCGGCCCTCGCCATGCTCGACCGGGTGCGAATCCCTGACGCCAAACGCCGCATGCGCCTTTATCCCCACGAGCTTTCCGGCGGGATGCGCCAGCGCGTAATGATCGCCATGGCGCTCCTGTGCGAGCCGCGCCTCCTGTTGGCGGATGAGCCGACCACGGCGCTCGACGTGACAGTGCAGGCGCAGATCCTGCACCTGATGCAAGAACTCGTCCGCGAAAGCGGTACCTCCGTTGTCATCGTCACCCATGATCTCGGCGTCGTCGCTGAGACCTGCGACCGTGTCCTGGTGCTCTATGGCGGCCGGGTGATGGAGCGGGCCGGTGTCGATCGCCTGTTCGAAGCGCCGGCGCATCCCTATACCCATGGACTGCTGGCGGCGATGCCGCGCCTGAGCGCGACCCGCCTGCAAAGCCTGATGGTCATTCCGGGGGCGCCGCGGGCGGCCGGACTGAAGCTCATCCCTGGCTGCCCCTTCGCGCCGCGCTGCGAGCGCCGCATCGAACGCTGTGTCGAGGCGATGCCGGCGATCGAGGCGCTGGCGGCCGATCAGCAGGTCGCTTGCTACCGGCCCTATGCTGCGCAAAGTAATCAGCCGAAGGTGCGGACAATATGAGCGGCCCGGCGGTGCACGAGAAGTCAATGCCGGTCCTGTCCGTCAAGGATCTGAAGGTGCATTTCCCGGCACGGGCCGGGATGGGCTGGCTCAGGAGCCCACTGACCGTCAAAGCGGTCGACGGTGTCTCCTTCGACCTGATGCCAGGCGAGATCCTGGGCGTGATCGGCGAATCAGGCTGTGGAAAATCCACCCTGGGACGTGCCATCCTGAAACTCATTCCGGCGAGCCACGGCGAGATCCTCTGGTCGGGGCGGGATGTGACCAACCTGCCGGAAGCGGCGATCCGCGCCGGCCGTCAGGCGATGCAGATCATTTTCCAGGACCCGCTGGCCTCCCTTGATCCGCGCATGACGGTGGGCCAGATCATCGGCCAGCCGCTGAAGACCTTCGAGCCTGGAATGAAGCGGTCAGACCTGGAGCAGCGGGTCACGGCGACGATGCGCCAGGTCGGCCTCAACCCGTCGATGTTCAACCGCTATCCGCATGAGTTCTCCGGCGGCCAATGCCAACGCATCGGTATCGCCCGGGCGATCATCACGCGGCCGCGGCTGATCGTCTGTGATGAGCCTGTCTCCGCCCTCGATATGTCGATCCAGAGCCATATCATCAATCTGCTGCTGCGGCTCAGGGACGAGCTTGGTATGGCACTCATCTTCATCTCGCATAATATGAGCGTGGTTCAGCATATCAGCGACCGCATCCTCGTTCTTTATCTCGGCAGGGAAATGGAGATCGCCGACCGCGACGCGCTCTTTGCCGCGCCGCTGCATCCCTATAGCAAGGCGCTCCTCTCGGCGGTGCCGATTCCCGATCCGAAGCTCAGCCGGCAACGGGCCAGGGTGATCCTGGAAGGCGATACGCCGTCGCCCATCACGCCACCCTCCGGCTGCGTCTTCCGGACCCGCTGTCCGATTGCCATCGATCGCTGCGCTGAGCACGTGCCGGCCCTATCCAGCTATGGACCCCGCCAGCGCGCCGCCTGTCACCGCATCGGCGAGGCGGTGGCGAGCAGCCTCGCCGATGGTGTCGGCAGTGCGAACCGGCCAGGCAGAGGCCCGGAGCCTTCAGCCCTTTCGTAGCGCCATGAGGTTCCGGGTGAAGGCCGGCAGGAAGCGTTCGTTGAGGGCCATGTGCAGGCCCGTTGTGTAGATGGCGGCGATGCAGCTCACTCCATCTGGCCATTCGATATAGACCATATCGTGGCGAGTCTCGCTGGTATGGCCGGCCTTGGACCAGAGGCCGACATCGCGGGGCAAGGCTTCACCCATGAAGGCGCGCACGCTGTCCTGGTAATAAGGCGGCAGCTTGTCGGCATCGCGCTCCGGCTCGCGATCGAGCAACGCCATCATCTCCTGCGTCGCCTTGGCGCTGCCGAGCTTGCCGCGAACAATGTCATGCATCAGCATCGCTGCGGCGTGGGGATGGACGAGGTTGCCGCCATTGAGGCGTGCGATCTTCTCCCGTCCGTAGGGCGAGTCTTCATAGGTGCTGTGCCACAGGCGGCAGCCGGCTATGATCTCCGGGTGGGCCACCTCGAAATAGCGTTGCACCGCCTGGCGCTTCTCCCACCACGCGGCCATCTCCGCCGGCGGCAGGCAGGGGCCCGGTGTCGTCGCCGTCAGGCGGCCGAGGATATAGGTCGTGGCATCGTTACTGGATTGCTGGATCATGGCCGCCAAAGCGCGGAAATCTTCGGCATCCGGCGCCAGCAGGCCGGTCTCGATCCAGTGCCAGAAAGCGACCAGATAGAAGGCTTTGCAGGTGCTGGCGGGATAGACGGCGATACGGTCACGATAGCCAAAGAACCGGCCGGCGGCATAATCCTGCGGATAGTCCCCGGCGCGCAACGGCGTCGGATAGAACTGATAGGTGAGGCCAAAATCCTCGGCCGTGACGCCATCTGCCGCGAAATCGCGCAGCAGGCTGGCGACCAGTGCCGGGCCCTGGGCGACGGCACGTTCAGGCAACCCGTTCATGCGGCGATCTTATCGCCGCCGCAGGCGCGGACGAAGGCGGCGAAGATCTGCCGGTCCTCGGCGCAGCGATAATATTCCGGGTGCCATTGCACACCGAGGCAGAAGGGATGATCAGGGTGTTCGACGGCCTCAATCACGCTGTCCGGTGCCACTGCCGATACGTGCAGCACCGGACCGGCATCGCGCACAGCCTGATGATGCGAGCTGTTGACGCCCATGCGTCCGACCTTGGTAATGTGGTGCAGCAAACTGCCAGGCACAATGTCGATGACATGCGAGGGCACCGTGCCGGAGGGATCATGGATGGCGCCCTTGGGGCTGTGATCGAGTGCCATCGCGACATCATCGGGAATATGTTGTAGCAAGGTACCGCCAAGTGCCACTGCCAGGATCTGCTCGCCGCCGCAAATACCGAGGATGGGCTTCTTCAGATCCAGCGCGCCGCGAATGAGTGCCAACTCGAAGGTGGTACGGGCGGGCTTCAGGAGCACCGTCTCATGAAGGGTCGAGACGCCGTAGAGATTGGGGTCGACATCGAAGCCGCCACCGGTGACGACGATTCCCGCGCAGATGGCGAGATAATCATTCACCGCCGCGACATCATGGGGCAGGCAGAGCGGCGCCGCGCCGGTCGCACTGATCGCCTCGCAATAATTCTGCCGCAGGGCATACCAGGGACGTTCTGAATAGCCGCCCGAACCCTCGGAATCGAGGGTGACACCGATCAGCATTGCCATGTGGCATTCTCCGGAGAATGAAGGGATGACGCCCGCAGATGTGATGCGCCGGCGAGGTTGCCGCTGTCAAATAGCCCCAGGTTATGGCCTCCTTAACTTGCCTTATGCGCGGCGGCCTTCGCCTTGGCGGCGCGGCCAGATGACGCTTCATGATCCTGGCCTTCGAGACGCCATTCTCCGAAGGTCACACTGGCTGTCATCCGCCGTTGTGGCCGAGGGTGGCTGGCACACAACCCTGCACCAGACCGCCGCCTCTATAGATCCAGAAGCATGGAAATCCGACATGTCGCGAAAGAAGCCAGATAGGCAAGCAAGGCGGCAAGACACTGAGCCGGAAGCACGCTTTCCGAAAGCTCAATCAATGACCACCGCCGCAACAGCCGCTCTCCGTCTGTTTCGTCGATACCCTGGTCCGGTGGCGAAAGCGGATCTGCCAGTGATCAAGTGCTAGCTTCTCGGCAAGTGAGACGAAGCCGCAATATCCAAGGAGACGCCGTATCGGCAATGACCGCCATGGTAAAGCCGAAGATCATCTCATGCGCGTGCCGGATCGAGGGCGGCAGATAGGAAACCGGTTCGATCGCGCCGCTAAAGACCAGGAGCCCGAGCGGAACCGCCAGCAAGGCGTAGCCGGCCGCCAGAAGCAAGAATGGCCGAAATTCAAGAGCCAGGAAGGAGAACCGGATGGTTGGCCGCATTGGCTCAGAAACTGGGATGGGGCCGTTGTGAGCTCCTTGAACTCCATTGGCTCGTGACCACTGCTGCCGGGTTTGGTGAACGAACCTCGACAGTCGTCAAAAGCTGTTAATGAGAATATCAGGTCGTGGCGGCGTTCTCATTGCGGCATCGCAAAACGACAGTGCAGCACCTTACGCTTACAACTATCCGCGGCGCCGGGGGCATTCCAACTGTCTTGATGCTGTCCGGAACCCTGGCCGGCTATGGGTAGTTAATGGAGGGCATATTCTTCCATTGCCGCTCGTTCAGCGCGGAGTCGGACATCGTGACACACTGGATCAAGGCGCGCCCGCTCATCGCGGTTACCGTATTTGTGCTTGGGGTCATTGGCCTCTATCTCGCAATAGGCGGCGTCTGGCTCCTGGCCCTTCACGGCTCGCCTTACTATGTGGTTGCGGGTATTTTGCTACTGATCATTGGATGGCTGCTGTCGCAGCAGATGAGGGCCGCATTCTGGCTCTATGCTCTTCTTCTCCTAGGCTCCTTGATATGGGCGGTCTGGGAGGTAGGGTTCGACTTCTGGTCATTGGCGCCCCGGGGCGATGTTCTCCTCCCCCTCGGTGTCTGGCTTCTCGTGCTTCCATTCATTTCCCGTCATCTATGGGGGGCTCGCCGCGTCGCCTCGGTGTCTCTCGGTATCGCTCTGGTGGCGGCAGTGATCGTCCTGGGCATATCGATCAGCCGGGATCACCGCGCGATCGACGGCACGTTGGCCATGACCGAGGCTGCCTCAGCTTCCAATGTTCCTGTCGCGGCAACTGACTGGTGGGCCTATGGCGGATCAGGATATGGCGATCGATATTCCGCGCTCGACCAAATCAACAGGCGCAATGTGAAAGACCTGAAACTGGCATGGGAGTTCCAGACGGATGACAAGCCGGGGACCAATGATCCCGGGGAATTCACCAATGAATCAACGCCGCTGAAGGTTGGCGGTCTTCTTTATACCTGTTCGCCGCATCAGGTGGTTTTCGCACTGGACGCCGCCACCGGCCGGCTGCGATGGAAATTCGACCCGCAGATTCAACATGACAAGACTTTCCAGCATATGACTTGTCGCGGCGTGGCCTATCATGAAACCCATGCCGGGTCGGTAACAGCGGGCGGCGAGCCGGTGCCAACCGATTGCCCAAAGCGCGTCTTCCTGCCGACTGACGATGGAAGGATGTTCGCACTGAACGCAGATACCGGCGAGACATGCGCGGGCTTTGGCGATCATGGCGCAATCGACCTCAAATCCGGCAGCGCAGTCACCACTCCAGGCTTCTACGAAGGCACCTCGCCGCCCGTCGTGACCGACAAGGTGCTGATCGTCGGCGGCTCGGTGATCGACAACTATTCGGACCGTGTGCCGTCAGGCGCCATCCGCGGCTTTGACATCTACTCGGGAAAGCTGCTTTGGGCATTTGATCCGGGAAACCCCGATCCAAATGAGATGCCCTCGGATACGCATGAGTTTATCAAAGGCTCGCCAAATTCTTGGAGTGTCTCCGCCGTCGATGAAAACCTCGGGCTCGTCTATGTGCCGCTTGGCTCCAGTTCGCCTGATATCTGGGGCGGGCAGCGCAGCCCGGCGGAAGAGCGCTATGATTCCGCGTTGGTGGCGCTCGATATTGCCACCGGCAAGATCCGCTGGTCTTTCCAGAATGTGCATCACGATCTATGGGACATGGATATGCCGTCCCAGCCCAGTCTTGTCGATGTGTCAAGCGGAGGGACGACAATTCCCGCGATCTACGTGCCCGCCAAGACCGGCGACATTTTCGTCCTCGACCGGCGCGATGGGCATCTGCTTGTGCCAGCGCCGGAGATTCCGGTTCCGCAGGGTCCGGCCCCGGGGGACCGCCTGTCGGCAACACAACCATTTTCCGCCTTGAGCTTCCGTCCTCGGCAGAAACTGTCTGGTGCAGACATGTGGGGCAGCACCATGTTCGACCAGCTTGCGTGCCGCATCATGTTCCATCGCCTGCGCTATGAGGGGCCTTTCACCCCGCCGTCATTACAAGGAACATTGGTCTTTCCCGGTGACTTCGGGATGTTTGAATGGGGTGGCATCGCCGTCGATCCGATACGGCAGGTCGCGATTGCCAATCCACAGTCCATTCCTTTCGTCTCGCGGCTGGTACCGCGCGGCCCTGATAATCCGGCGGCACCGGACGGCGCGCATCCTCCCGGAACGGAGCTGGGGGTCCAGCCCATGTATGGCGCGCCTTACGGCGTCAGCCTTGGCATATTTCTGTCCCCGCTGGGTATCCCCTGCATGGCGCCACCCTGGGGCAATATGGCCGCGATCGATCTGCGAACCAATAAGATCGTATGGCAGCATCGCATCGGGACGATCTATGACCAGGCCCCGGTACCGCTTCCCTTCAAGCTCGGTGTGCCAATGCTCGGCGGCCCGATCGTCACCGCCGGCGGGGTCGCTTTCGAGACAGGCACGATGGACTATTACATCCGCGCCTTTGACGTCACGAATGGCGAACTGCTTTGGGAAGACCGCTTGCCAGCGGGTGGACAGGCAACGCCGATGACCTATGAGGTCGACGGACGGCAATATGTCGTCACCGTCGATGGCGGTCATGGCTCTTTCGGCACCAAGTTGGGTGATTACGTCAGAGCCTATGCTCTGCCCTGAAATAGACGAGTGGACCAGTTGGCGCCGCGCCTCCTTCGCGAGCCATTGGGGCGAAGCCGTCACGCGTTTAGCTCAAGACTATCTGCCTGATTGGAATGGGGTAGCCGACGCCGTAGGAATTCTTCGGCGGCATAGGAATCATATCGCGAGGTGTACATCTCTTTCTCATCGAACTGTCATTCCTCGCGTCGAAAACCGTCACACTCCGTCGCTAACGTCCGCCGCCTGCAACGCCGTTGTTGTGGAAAGAGGGGGACTAAATGTCATTCAGAACTGGATTGGCGACCGGACTGCTCATGCTGGGCCTGGCTATCAGCGGTGCCAGCGCCGCCGAACAATCGATCGCCGAATTGGAAGCGCAAGCCAAGGCCGAAGGCCAGATTGTCAGCGTCGGCATGCCGGACGACTGGGCGAACTGGGGCGGACTCTGGAAAGCGATCCAGGCGAAATACGGTGCGACCCATACCGACACCGACATGTCGAGCGCCGAAGAACTGGCGAAATTCGAAGCCGAGAAAGCCAATGCCTCTGCCGATATTGGCGAGATCGGTCTGGAATTTGGCCCGATCGCCGTCAAGCGCGGCTTGAGTGTCGCCTATAAGCCCAGCAACTGGGACAAGATCCCCGACTGGGCTAAAGATAAGAATGGCAACTGGGCACTCGGCTATACCGGCACTATCGCCTTCTTGATCAGCAAGGATGTCAAGAATCCGCCGAAGAGTTTCGCCGATTTGCTGAACGGTGACTACAAGGTCTCAGTCGGCGAAGTCGGCAAGGCAGCGCAATCGAATGCCGTTGTTCTCGCGGCGGCGATCGCTCAGGGCGGGGGCGAAGAAAAGCTTCAGCCGGCCATTGATCTCTTTGCCAAGCTTGCGGCGCAGAAGCGCCTGCTGCCGATCAACGTCAATGTTGCGCTGATGGAGAAGGGCGAAGTCCAAGTCGGCATTGTCTGGGATTTCAATGCCCTTTCGTGGCGCGACACGGTGGGCCGCGACAAGTGGGATGTCATCATCCCGGCCGACGGATCGGTGACGAGTGGTTACACGACCGTGATCAATCCTTATGCCAAGCATCCGGCCCTTGCCAAGCTGACGCGGGAATTTGTCTTCAGCGACGAAGGCCAGATCGCCTTCGCCAATGGTTATGCCCGGCCGATCCGCATCGACCAGATCACTTTGCCGGCTGAAACCGCTGCCAAGGTGCTGCCGTCTTCGCAATATGCCAAGGCCCGCCCGATCCAGGCGGAACTCTGGACCAATGCGGCGAAGGGCCTCGCCAAGCTGTGGCAGGAACAGGTCGCGTCCAAGCTCTAAGCAAGACGCTTTGTCGGGATCACACCGTTCAGGGGCGGTGTGATCCCTTCATCTTTACGGATCAGCTAGATCGGCATTACCGTCATGACCAGCAAGATGCGCGCCCTCGCTTTCCTTTTTGCGGTGCCGCTGCTGCTTATCCTTTTCCTCTTCGAGGTCGCGCCCCTATTGGCCGTCGCCTGGAACAGTTTCCAAGGTGACGATGGCCTAACGCTCGGCCATTACGTCGAGATCCTCTCGAGCGCCTTTCACCGCAACGCCTTCCAGAACAGCTGCCTGATCTCCGCCGTTACCTCGGTTATCGGTGTCGGACTGGCATTGCCGATCGCCAACCTGTTGCGGACGATGCCGGGAAACCTCAGGCAGATGGTTCTGACCTATGCCAATATCGGGTCGAACTTCACGGGATTTCCGCTCGCCTTTGCCTTCATCATCATGTTCGGTCTCAGCGGTTCCTTCACGCTGCTATTGGCAAAAGCGGGCTTGGTCGACCAGTTCAATATCTATTCCACCGGCGGGCTTGTCCTGGTCTATGCCTATCTGCAGGTACAGCTCGCCGTGCTGCTGTTGTTCCCCAGCCTCGGTGCGCTGACGCCGGAGGTCGAGGAATCGGCTGCGTTGGTCGGCGCCTCCAGGCTCGCTTTTTGGTGGCATATCGGCCTGCCGATCCTGGCGCCCAGTCTCGTCGGCAGCTTCATCCTGCTCTTTGCCAATGCGATGGGTACCTATGCGACTGCCTTCGCTCTGGTTGGTGGAAACGCCAATCTGGTGACACTGCGCATCGGCGAACTGGCGGCGGGTGATGTCTTTTCCGATCCGCAGTTGGCGGATGCGCTGGCGACGCTGTTGGTGCTGGTCCTGGTGGTCCCTGTCGTCGTCGAGCAAACCTTGCTAAGGAAGCGCTATTCATGACCGGCACGCGCAGCAATTCGCGCTGGGCCAACCCGGCTTGGCTCATTATTGGCGCCTTTGTCCTGCTGCAGCTTCTGCCGGTCGCTGCAGTCTCCCTCAATGCCTTCGCGACCGACTGGAACGGGACCGTCCTGCCAACTGGCTTCACGACCGATTGGGCCCGCCGGATATTCGAAGATCCGCGCTTCGATCAGGCGCTGGTACATTCGCTGGTCATAGCCTTTGGTGCCACCGCGGTGTCGGCCCTGGTGACAATTCCGGCAATCCTGGTCGGCCATTGCTATCTGCCGCTTCTTGATCGCTGGCTCGGGGCTTTGGTCATCCTGCCCTATGCCGTGCCAGGTGTGGTGCTTGCTCTTGGCCTTCTGCGGATCTATTCGGGGCAGTATGGCGTGCAATTGAACGGTACGCCGCTGATCCTCATTCTGGGCTACGTACCGCTTGGCGCATCCTTCTATTATGTTCCGATCAAGAACAACCTGCGCGCCATCGCCGTGAAGGATATCATCGAGGCCGGGTATCTGGTCGGTGCCAGCGATCTCGCGATCATGGCGCGCGTGATCCTTCCCTCCATCCTCCGTGGCTTGTCGATCGGGCTCGTCATGAATTTCACCCTGGCGATCAGCGAGTTCGTCTACGCCAATCTTCTCGTCGGCGGCCTCTATCCGACGTTGCAGGTCTTCATGAACGTGTTGCGCGAAGGTAGCGGGCGCCTGACCAGCGTGGTGGTTACGGTCTACTTCATCATCGTTTGGGTTCTGTCGACCGCTGTCATCGCGGTTCTGGCGGAGCGGAAGGATAGAAAATGAGCTTCGTCGAAATGAGGGGCCTCACCAAGCGCTTCGATGGCACGATGGTTTTCGATTCGATCGATCTCGATATCGACCAGGGAGAGATGTGCGTCCTGGTCGGACCGTCCGGTTGCGGCAAGACGACGTTGCTCCGCTCGATCGCCGGGCTGGTGCAGCCCGATGCCGGAACCCTGCTTTTAGCTGGCCGGAACATCATTCCGTTGCAGCCGAAGGATCGTGGCATCGGCATGGTCATGCAGCATTATGCGCTGTTTCCCAACATGACGATCGAGCAGAACCTGGCCTTCGGCCTGGCGCGGAAGCGGATGGAGAAGGCCGAGATCAGGCGCCGGGTCGGCGCCATGATTGAGTTGATGGGATTGGAGAAGCGGGCCAAGGCGCGCCCGCAGCAACTCTCCGGTGGCCAGAAGCAGCGTGTCGCCCTGGCGCGCGCCCTGGTGCTTGAACCGCATCTGCTGCTGCTCGACGAGCCGATGTCAGCGCTGGACGCGCAGATCCGCAAGCGTTTGCGCGACGAACTGAAGCGGCTGCAACGGGAACTGGGATTCACGGCTGTTCTGGTGACGCATGACCAGGAGGAGGCGCTGGTGATCGGCGATCGCATCGCCGTCATGCAGGCTGGGAAGCTGGCGCAGATCGGCTCGCCCCATGACATATATGGTCGCCCGGCGAGTGAGGCAGTTGCCGCCTTTATCGGCGATTTCAATATCCTGCCGCCGGCGACGATAGAGCGAGTTTTCAACCACCGGCCGGTCAGCAGCTGGGCGATCCACCCGGAGGCGCTGGACATTGTCGATCCCGCCAATGGCAGCGGGATTGCACCTGATGCTGCATTTGAGGCGACGGCTGTGGTCTCCGGTGTCAAGCTGTTAGGTGCCGTCGTGCGCTATTCGCTACAGGCGGCGTCGGTGCCGCTGAAAATGGATGTTCTCAACCGGCCGAGCGCCAGTCTGCTGCCGGTCGGCAGCGCTGTTCGCATTCGCCTGAGCGCTGAGGATATCCGGGAAATCTAACGGGACTGGTTTGGGAACATGCCGCTTTACGACTCTGTTCCCAAACCATGGATCCTTTCTTGGCTTAAGCTAGGACCTGCTCCAACGGCAGCAACGGCGCCTGCCGCATCGTGCCATGTGCCTCGACGATATCGGTGAGGTCGCTGGCGACCAGGCCGCTCGGCTTCACCAATCCGTATTCGACTTTGTTCCCGTCGAAGCGGTAGTGCACGATGCCCGGTTCATGCAGACCCTGGAACGGTGCCACCTCGTTATTGATGATCTGCGCCGTGCTGGGCGCCCAGACCATCGCGATGCCATCGAAATTCAGTGTCCGGTAGTGATGCGCATGGCCGCAAGCCACCAATTTCAGGTTGCCGCGCCGAAGCACTTGCAGGGTTGCCCGGCGACTCTCTTGCAGGACACACCAGACGGGATCACCCGCTTCCGCCGGATGGTCGATGAAGAGGGGTTTGTGAAGGAAAAGGGCGAGGGGTCTGTCCTGCGCGTCCGCCACTTGCGACTCCAACCACGCCAATTGCTCGTCTTCGGCGGCAAGGCTGCTTCCCATCAGCTGCGCATTGAGCCCCAGCAAGCGCCAGGCACCGAGGTCACGGGCCCACCAATCGGTACCGTAAAGACTTAGGAATCGTTGCCGGCGTTCGTCGGTGATCCACTGATCCATATAGGGGCGCGGCCCGGTGTCGCCGATGTCATGATTGCCGGGCAACGCCGCCCAGGGAACCTCGATCCGGCTCAGCTCACCATGGACAAAGCTATGGTCCGACGCGTGATCCGGATCGTCGAGAACCAGATCGCCGGTGACGGCGACGAAATCGGGTTTCACATCGTTGATATGGCCGAGGCAGGCTTTCCAGCTGGCATAATTATAGGCGCGCTCCGGACTGAGATGGAGGTCGGTGACTTGGATAACGTGGTAACGGGACATAGGAACTCCGCGATTTGTCGATAGCTCCTTTCTATCCGCTATTGCATGTCAACTTGGTGACGCCGCTCTATCACCCGCCACGGGCGAGCATGCTATCGGCGGCCTTCTCGGCGATCATCACGACAGCGGCGTTGATATTGCCGCTTGGAAGATCCGGCATGACCGAAGCATCGACGACCCGCAAGGCCTCCATGCCGCGCACCCGCAGCTGCTGATCGACCACCGCCATCTCGTCGCCGGCGAGGCCCATCTTGCAGGTGCCGATCGGGTGATGAACGGTAATCGAGGTATTGCGGATATGGGCGTCGATATCGGCATCGCCGCTCTTGTCCTGACCGGGTGCGATTTCGCGGGCGATATAGGGTTCCAGGGCCGGTTGCCGGGCGATGTCGCGCGCCATCCGCACGCCTGCACGCAAAGCCTGCCAATCGCCCTCGGTCGAGAGAAAGTTCTGATGGATCCTGGGTGCGGCAAGCGGGTCCGTCGAGCTCAGCGTCACCGTGCCGCGGCTTTCCGGATGCAGCATGACGATGCGGCAGGCAAAGCCGTCGGTGAAAGGCGCCTTGAACGGCTGGAAATACGGCCAGGCGCCCAAGGGTGCCGCCGTCAGCAGGAACTGGATATCGGGCAGGGGCACGTCGGACCGACTCTTCAAGAAGGCGGTGATGCCACCCGGCACATCGGCCGCGAAACCCTTGCCGAAGAGATAGGCCTTGGCAAGCTCGCGGGCAATCCGATCATAGCGCATCATGCGATGGAACGGACCCGGCTGCTTGCGGTGATACATCAGGATGACGGAGACATGATCCTGCAGATTGCGGCCGACGCCGGGCAGGGCGGCGGTCACGGGCAGGCCAAGACGCTGCAGCTCCGCGGGATCGCCGATGCCGGAGAGGGTCAGCAGTTGTGGTGAATTGATGACGCCTCCGGCCAGAATGACTTCGCGCGATGCCTTGGCGACATGGGTGACGCCGCCCTGGCGGTATTCGATGCCGGTTGCCCGCTTCCCTTCGAGCATGATGCGAGTGGCATGGGCATTGACCTCGATCCGCAGATTGCCGCGGCGCAGGGCCGGACGCAGATAAGCGGTGGCACCGCTGCTGCGTCGCCCCTTGCCGATCGTCATCTGCAGCCGTCCGAAGCCTTCCTGATGCGCGCCGTTGTAATCCTCCGTCCAGCCATGGCCTGCGGCCTTTGCCGCCGCCGCATAGGCCTGCAGCAGGGGGTCCCGGTATTTGCAGAATTGCGTCGAGATCGGGCCGTCGCCGCCGCGATAGGTATCGCCGCCGCCGTCCCAGCTTTCCTGTTTGCGGAAATAGGGCAGAACGGCGTCATAGGACCAGTCGGTCAGGCCGCTGGCGGCCCAGCGGTCGTAATCGCCGCGATTGCCGCGCACATAGGCCATGGCATTGGTCGAAGACGAACCGCCGACCACCTTGCCACGGGCGCATTCTACCCGGCGCCCGCCGACATTCTCCTCAGGCTCACAGAAATACATCCAGTCATGCAGCCGCTTCTGCAGGATCTTGCCCCAACCGAGCGGGATATGGATCCAGGGGTCCCGGTCCCAGCCGCCGGCCTCCAGGATCAGCACCCTGACAGCAGGATCGGCGGAGAGCCGGTTTGCCAGGGTGCAACCGGCTGAGCCGGCGCCGACGATGATGTAGTCGTAAGTGCTGCTTGCAGCCATGATGGTCTTCTACCTTTGTATGGGCGCTCTTTCATGCAGGGATCGCCTGGTCCGGTCCGCTGCTTCCGCGATCCCCTGCGGCACGGCGATGCCGTGCGCAGGGAATGCGATCAGTCGTTATTTCAGGAAGGCGTCGGTATAGACGCTGTCGACCGCCACAGGCTGCTTGAGGGCACCTTGCTGCTGCAGGACATCGATCGTCTTGTTCCATTCCTCCTTGGTCATGGCGCCAAGCGGCGCCTTGCCGTCGGCCGAGGAGAAGGTGGAGGCGATGTCAGCCTCGAGCTGCTGCTGCAACACCTCGACTTTGCCGGCATATTCCGGGTTGGCCTTGGCGATGATCGCCGCCGCACCCTTCGGATCCTTGACCACATCGGCGAAGGCCTTCAGATAGGCGGCGACGAAACGCTTGGCGAGATCGGGCTTCTCCTTGACGATCTTTTCCGAGGTGAAGAGGCCGGAGCCATAGACGTCATAGCCGAATTTCGAGCCCAGCATGACGCTGAGCGAGCCAGCACCGCCGGCCTTGGCTTCAAGCTCCGGCACTTCGGCGTCGATATAGCCCGGCACGGAATCGACCCGGCCAAGCAGCAGATAGTTCTCATAGGGCGGCGAGACCGAGCTCTCGGTCAGATCCTTCTCCGTCATCCCGTTTGCCGCGAGCAATGCCTTGAAGAAGATATAGGTCGAACCGGCGGGATGAATGCCGATATTGAGTCCCTTGAGGTCGGCGGGGCTGTTCAGTGTCTTGTGCTTCGACAGGGAGATCATCGCCAGCGGGCTGCGCTGGTTGACGGCCGCAATGGCGGTCACCGGCAGGCCTTGCGAGCGGGTAACTACCAGGGTCGGAAGATCACCGAAGCCGAAATCGGCATTGCCGTTGGCGACCAGGCGCAGGGCATCGGGCGAGCCCGTGCCTTTGCGGATCTCGGTCACGTTGATGCCGTTGGCGGCAAAATAGCCTTTTTCCTTGGCGACGAAGAACATCGCATGATCGCCGCGCACGACCCAGTCCAGCTGGACCTTGACGTCATCGGCAGCCCGGGCGGCGCTGCTGCCGCCGGCCAGGCCGAGTGTGCCGCCGAGGACGGAACCGATCAGGCCGAGCGCCAGGATGCCGGCCGAGAATTGGGTGCGAAACATGGGTGTCCCTCCGTTTGCGATAACGATTGATGCGGGTCAGATGCGGTTGGCTGCGTCGAACTTCGGCGCCCAGGGAACGAGCAGATGCTCGAGCACTTCGATCACGTAGTAGAAGACGACGCCGACGACGGAAACGACCACCAAAGCGGCGAAGACCATGGGGGTATCGAGTTGGGTCGAGGCGAACTGGATGACATAGCCGAGTCCGGCCGAAGCGCCGGCGAACTCACCGACGATGGCGCCGATAACGCTGAAGGTGATCGCCACCTTCATCCCGGCCATCAGATGCGGCAGCGCATGGGGGATGCGGACATGCAGCATGACGTCATTTTCGCGCGCACCCACCGATCGCATCAGCGAGACGAAGGATTGTTCGACCGATTGCAACCCCGCCAGCATGTCCAAGGTCACCGGGAAGAAGGCGATGACCATGATGAGGATTACCTTGGGGGCGAGGTCATAGCCGAACCAGAGAATGAAGATCGGCGCCAGCGCCACCTTTGGGACCGTCTGGAACAGCACGATCAGCGGGTAAAGCGCGCGGCCGAGCAGGCGGAAGCGGACGATCAGTAAGGCCAGGGCAATGCCGACGATCACCGCCAGGGCGAAGCCGATCAGCACTTCTTTTGCCGTGACCAACGTGGCAGCCGCCAGCGTCGCTGCATTGGTGACCAGCGCACCGGCAATGTCCGATGGCGCCGGCAAGACGAAGAGGGAGACGTGGAACAGGCGGATGGCGGCCTCCCACAGGATAAGCATTACGCCAAGCAGGACGGCGCCGGGTGCCAGACGGATGATCAGGGTGCTGAATTCATGGCTCCGGGCGGCTTTCTCGGTGACGGCCATTGTCATTTGCGTTCCTCCGCTGAGGCAGCGCTGCCACGGCTCCCATGGCTTTCGATCAGGCGGTCGCGCAACAGGATCTCGGTCTCCCGGAACCGCGCATCGGCGAAACTCGCGTTGTTGCGGGGAAAGCCGAGCGGCACGGTGATCGAACAAATAATGCGGCCGGGATGTGCGCCCATGACATGGACGTCGTGCGACAGCAGGACGGCCTCGTCGATCGAGTGGGTCACCAGCACGATGGTCTTTTGCGTACGCTCCCAGATGTCCAGCATCAGATAGCTCATTTCTTCGCGTGTGATGGCATCGAGCGCTCCAAATGGCTCGTCCATCAGCAGGATCTGGGGATTGAGCGTGAGGGCGCGGGCGATCGAGACGCGCTGGCGCATGCCGCCGGAGAGCTGCGAGGGCAGCTTCTGCAGCGCATGGCCGAGACCGACCAGCTTGAGGTTGTCCGCCGCGCGTTCATGGGCCTCCTTGCGCGAAACGGAGCGATCGGAGACCTGAAGCAGAAAGGCGGCATTATCGAGGGCGTTCTTCCAGGGCAGGAGATTGGCCTCCTGGAAGACCAGGCCGACCAGCCGTCGCTGTGCGGCTGCTGCGGCAGAGGTTCCGGCAACCTCGATCTGCCCCTGCGTTGGCGCGACGAGACCGGCCATGGCTTTCAGCAGGGTGCTCTTGCCACAACCCGAGGGACCGATCAGGGAAACGATGCTGCCCGCGCCGATCGCCAAGTCGACGCCGTCGATGACGGCCGGGCCACTCTTTGTGCCGGGATAGCTGATGGTGACATTGCGGGCGGTGATCATTGGCTGTGAACCATGTGCTGCTGGGCGGCCGATTGGCCCGTTGGGCATTGCGTCGAAGCCGCCTTGGCCCGCGAGCTGTGTGCCGGATTCCGCCGCCACTCCGGCGGGGGCACTGTCGAATTGTCGCGAGGTGGCTGAATTTCTGACGAGGCGCATGTCTACGTCCCTCCTGGCGATCCACTCCCCGTCTTGCCGTTCGTCATCGCCGATGGTCGGGGCGACGACGCCGATCCGGGAAGGGGGAAGGTGGGATGACAGACGGCTGCTTGAAAGAGATACGCCGTTGAGCGACGTCCCTTACGCCGGCCGGCACGGATTACCGGCCGATGCGATGTCGAAACCCCTGATCCGAAGCCGGCCGATCCTGTCGCACTTCTGTCGGCCGCCGCCCGTCCTCAGCAGGAAGGAACGGCAGCCGTTGTTGCAATCATGGTTCGGCGGTTCGGGTGACTTGTACCCAACCCAGAACGAATGCGTTACCAATCCCTAACACACGAACCATGCGACTCACAAGATGCAAAGTCTAATGGTTCGAGACTCGAGAAATGGTTCGGGCGACCGTCACCCAGGGGGCCGGGACCCCTTTGACGGCGCCACTGCAGGCGCAGCGGCGCATGCCAAGAAGACTCCAGCCGGATCAAGTGACCCGATTGAAGCTGCCTGAATTTTTGTTGTGCCGGATCGAGGCGCCGAGGGGGCGCCGCGCGCCTATTGCTCGGTATCGCCGCTGACCGGAAAGGCGTGTTGATAGATGTGCCGCTGGATGTCGCTGAGATGCTGTTGCATCAGATCCTGGGCGCGGTCTCCCTTGCGGGCGGCAATGGCGTCGCAGATCTCGCGATGGAAATCGGCATGCACCGACTGACGCTTGTAGCAATTGGCGTTCTCGCCGAGGCGGCGCCAACCGGCATCCCGCTGGCCGGCATGCAGCGTATCGAAGACCGCCAGGAACAAGGCATTGCGGGCCGCCTCCGCGATGGTCCGATGGAAGGCGGCGTCAGCCGATTCATAACTGGCGGAATTGGTGGCGTCGCGGGTCTCCTGGACCAGCGCCTGCAGGCGCTTGATATCGGCCTGCGAGGCGCGGAAGGCCGCGAGACGCGCCATGACCGGCTCGATCGCCAGCCGCACTTCGATCACTTCCAATGGATTGGTGTGATCCATAATCTCTTCGAAGGCGACGCCCCTGGTCCCCGTGGCAGTGAGCCCGGGCAGGCTGATCGCCGAACTTGCGGCCGCTGCGGCACCGCTTGCGGGCGCGCTGCCATGGACGAAGGTGCCGCGGCCCTGGTGGCGGATGATGCGCCCCTCTTGTTCAAGGATGTCGAGGGCGCGGCGCAGGGAGCGACGGCCCACGCCGAGATCGGTCGACAGCACCCGCTCCGGCGGGATGCGACCTTCGGCATCGGCGCAACCGTCTTCGATCAGCTGCCGCAACTTGCTCAAGGTTTGATCCATTCGCTCCATCATGCGAAATCCCGTCTCACTTCAATTCTGCCCTTGTCAACTCCGCCCCTGGCCGCTCGCTATCGCCATATCACCTGGCGACGTCGACAATCCTCCTGGCTCTTAGAGCCTATGGCTGACTTTGCCAGCTTGGATTATATTCCAATCCGTACCTGTCTGCCGGCTTTGCCACGGAGCACACCATGCCGGTCCCGATCCCGATCGATTCGCCCAACTTGATGCCGAACCGGTCCATGGAACCGCATCCGAAATACATCGCCACCGATCAAATCGAAACCATTTATGTCGCAAAACGATACCATAAGTGGATTGATCCGGCAATCATTGCACCAATTCCGTCTTTTTTGCGAACCAGTACTCTTGGTTGTTGACGGTGGTCCATGCGCGTGGTTACGATCCTGCTCATCACGTGACTGGGACGTGAACCAATAAGCGCCAATGGTTCCAACACGCCGAAGCCGACAATAGATTGGCGAGGCAAGACAGAGGGTGCGCTATGCAAAGTTCTGGCAAGCGGCTGGAAGGCCACAATCTCGAGGCCGCCATGGATCAGCTCCATGCGGATGTCTATGACCGCCAGATGGCGCCGTTCTGGGCCATCGACAAGAAATCGGCACATGACGAGGACAACCAGGTCAAGGACAAGCAGAAGGCTGTCCCGCATATCTGGAAATACAAGGCGGATATCGAGCCGCTGCTCTACCGCTCGGCGGAACTGATCACGACCGAATCTTCGGAACGGCGCTCCCTGATCCTGGTCAATCCAGGGCTGGCGCCCAAGCGCGCGTCCGTGAGCACCATGTATACGGCCTACCGGCTCAATGATCCCCGGGAGATCATGCCGCCGCATCGCCATTCGCCCAATGCCATCCGCCTCGGCCTCACCGGCAGCATGAATTTCACCGGGGTCGAGGGCGAAAATATCACTTTCGGTCCCGGAGACCTGGTGCTGACGCCGCACGACACCTGGCATAATCATGGCAATCAGGGCGACGAACCGGCCATCAATCTCAGCGTCCTCGACCTGCCGCTGGTGGAAACCCTGAACGCCACCTATTTCGAGCATGATTATACCGAGGAGCAGGAGGGGCAGCGGGTGCGCCGTGCGGTGCAATCCGAGCGTTTTCCCAGCGACTACTCGCAGCGTATCTATGGCCATGGCGGGCTGATGCCACGTTTCGTCTCGCATCTCCGCGGTACCGGCGCGGCATCGCCGATGTATGTCTATCGTTGGGACATGATGCGGGAAGCGCTGGAGAAATTCCGCGACTGGGATGGCGATCCGCATGAGGCCCTGATGATGGAATATGTCGATCCCACCACCGGGTCACCCGTCTACAAGACCATCACTTTCTTCATGCAGATGCTGCGGCCGGGCGAGAAGACACTGCCGCTGAAGCAGAATGCCAGCCTGCTCTGCGCACCCTTCGAAGGCAGCGGCTACAGCATCATCGGTAACAAGCGCCTCGACTGGGAACAGTTCGATACTTTCGCGGTTCCGGGCGGTGAATGGTGCGAGCATGTCAACGCTTCAGCGACCCAGCCGGCGATCCTGTTCGTCGCCAGTGACGAGCCGACCCTGAAGGCGCTGGCTCTCTACCAAAAGCACGGGAAGAAATCTTCCGGCGAAATCGTCCGACTGGTCTGATCGACAAAACCGGCGATTGCCGGATCGGCTACGGCCTATCCAGCGGGCCCGGCGGTACGCTTCATCACCACGGGCAGGCGCTCGCGGTATTTCTTCTATTGGCAGGTATTATGGCACGCAGTCTCAACACAAAGCTCCTGGCTCATATCGACTGCCCCGGCGGCGGGCAGGTCTGGGTGGACGGTACGACATTGTATATCGGCCATATGCGCCAGCCGACGGGAACCACCATCGTCGACGTCTCCGATCCGCGCCATCCGCGCCAGCTCAACCGCATCGAGGTGCCGGCCGGCTGGCACTCGCACAAGGTGCGCGCAACCAACGGTATCATGATCGTCAATCATGAGAAGCAGGGCCCGGACGGTGCCATGGAGTTCGGTGGCGGCCTTGGCATTTACGATGTCTCGAAGCCGGCGGAGCCAAAGTTGATCACCAAATGGCGCACCCATGGCAAGGGCGTGCATCGCTATGACTTCGACGGCCGCTATGCCTATATCTCGCCGACCGCGGAGGGCTATATCGGCAATATCGTCATGATCCTTGACCTCAAGGACCCGGCCAAGCCGGAGGAGGTCGGCCGTTGGTGGATTCCGGGGCAATGGAAGGCGGGAGGCGAAGCCTATCCCTGGGACAATTGGACGCCGCCGCGTTGCCACCACCCGATCCGCCGCGGCGACCGGCTCTATGTCAGCTATTGGCATCACGGCTATTACATCCTCGACATTTCCGACATGTCGAAGCCGAAGATGATTTCCGGTGGCAATACCTCGCCGGCTTTCCCTCATCCGACCCATACGTGTCTACCGATTCCGCAGCGCCTGAAGGGGCGCAACGTGATGGTCGTGGCCGATGAGGACGTTGCCAAGTTGTGGCCCGCAGCGCCGGCTTTCACCTGGATCTATGATATCACTGAGGAAACCTGCCCGATCCCGATCTCAACCTTCCAGGTGGACGGCGTCGATCCGGATGGCGAGCCGCAGCCGCCGATGATGGGCTGCCATCAGCCGTCGGAACGTTTCAACGGCACGATCATCCCCTTTGCCTGGTTCGCCAAGGGGTTGCGTCTGGTGGATATCGCCGATCCCTTCCGGCCCAAGGAGGTCGGCTTCTATGAATCCGACGCGCCCGAAGGGTTCGAACTCGCCTCCTCGAATGATGTCACCATCGACGATCGCGGCATTCTTTATTTGATCGACCGCCAGCGCGGCGTCGACATCATCGAGACATCCGTATTCTAGCGCCAAAGTGAGGTCATGAGTTCCGTCATGAGCGATAAGATCAAACCGATCGGCACCAAGAACCCCAATCTGCCGTTCCATCCTGCCGTGCGTGCGGGCGACTTCATTTTTATCTCCGGCCAGGTGGCCAAGGACGAGAAGGGTAATATGTGCGGCGGTCCGATCGAAGAGCAGACGCGTTGGACGGTCGAGGCGCTGCGTCGTATCCTGGCCCTGGAAGGCGCCGATCTCAGCGATATCGTGCGCGTCACGGTCTATCTCGAGGATGCCCGCGACTTCGGGCGGTACAACCGCGTTTTCGCTGAGTTCTTTCCGGACGGGAACATCGCCCGCACTACGGTGGAAGCGCGCGCGGTGATCGACACCAAGATCGAAATGGATGCAATCGCCTATAAGCCCTTGGCGTAATCGCCAAAGTAAACCGGCGGCGGCGCCTTGCGAGCACCCCGTCACCAACAAGAAGATCAGGGAGGCATGGGAATGCTGAGAATTCTGGGTCGCGCGACATCGGGCAATGTGCAGAAGGTGCTCTGGCTGCTGGAAGAGCTGGGCATCGCCTATCAGCGCGAGGATTATGGCCGGCAGTTCAACAACACGCAGGATGCCGCGTATCTCAATCTCAACCCCAACGGCAAGGTCCCGACGCTGGTCGACGGCGACGTGGTGATCTGGGAATCGAATACGATCCTGCGCTATCTTAGCAACAAGGCGGGCAAGACGGAGTTCTATCCGGCCGATCCCGCCGACCGCAGTAAGGTCGAGCGCTGGATGGACTGGCAGCTGGGCTCGCTCAACAACCCCTATCTCGGCATCTTCAAGGAAGCGAAGAAGCCGGCTGCAGAGCGCGCCGCCAGCTGGGCGACGGATTCCAAGGAACTGGTGGCGCAGCTGGAGATCCTCGAGAAGGCCCTTGCCACGCAGCCCTGGCTTGGCGGCAAGTCGATAAGCCTGGCCGAGTTCTGCCTTGGCCCGATCGTGCGCCGCTGCCTCGATTTCCCTGTCGACCTGCCGGCATTGCCCAAATTGAGGGATTGGCGTGACCGACTGCTTGCGCGTCCCGCCTTCGCCAAGGTGACGGGCTGAGTTGCACGAGACGCAATTGCCGTTGCCGCCCGATTGCGTGATGGTCGGCGACGGTGATGGGGAGGAACGGCGCCGTCTGTAATGCGCCGGCTCCTGGAAGAGGGGACATGATGACAAAGGCCGCCATTATAGGTCTTGGAACGATGGGACCGGGCATCGCCGCGACGCTGGCGCGTGCGGGCATGACCGTGACGGCCTATGACGCCAATCCTGACCAGCGTAGCAAGGCGACGCAGAATATTGCCTTGGCGCAGGGTGTGCTTGGCAATCTGGGCGTGCCGGATCGGAGCACCGACAAGGAAATCCGCGTGGCTGACACGCTGGAAAGCTGCGTCGAAGGCGCCGATTTCGTGCTGGAGACGGTGCCGGAAAAACTCGAGCTCAAGATCGAGATATTCCAAGCCGTGGAAAAGCTGGTGCCCAAGACCTGTATTCTGGCCTCCGATACTTCGGGCATTCCCATCAGCAAAATCCAGGAGGGCGTTGCTGCGCCGGAACGGCTGGTTGGCATGCATTGGTCGAACCCGCCGCATATCATCCCCATGATTGAGGTGGTGGCGGGCGCGAAGACGGCGCCGGAAATCGTCACCTGGATGGTGGATTGCATCAAGTCGATCGGGCTGCTGCCGGTGGTCGTCAAGAAGGACGTGCCGGGATTCGTCGAGAACCGCGTGCTTTATGCGCTCTTGCGGGAATGCGTCGATCTGGTCGATCAGGGCGTCATCGATGTCGAGGGCCTGGATACCTGCGTCTCCTGGGGCATCGGCTATAAGCTGTCGGTGATCGGCCCGATGGCTCTGTTGGATATGGCGGGCCTCGATATCTACCAGGCCGTCGGCAGTTATCTGAACAAGGAACTCTGCAACCGCGCGGATGTCAGCAAATATATCCGTGAGCGCACCGAGGCCGGTCGCCTCGGTATCAAGACCGGAAGCGGTGTCTTCGACTACACGCCCGAGCGCATTGCCGAGCTGCGCGCCGAACGCGCAGGCAAGCTGGTTGCCGTGCGCAAGACGCTGCAAAGCTGAAGAGGACTTGTAACGGCCTGGGGTGCCCGTTGCGCTAAGCGACTGGATTGAAAAAAGAAAAGGGGAATCGTCGCGCTTCGTGTCGGGCGTTGATGTCAGGGAACGATAAGACACGCCGGCGCGGAAGGATAAGATGGCGAGACAAAGTTTGATCGCCACCTTGTTTGCCGAACCGGAACGAGCAACGAAGATAATGTCACTACAATAACGTTTTGGGAGGAACGATAATGTTGAGAGAAAAGTTCAGCCGCCGCGTCCAGCTCATGCTGGCCGCGTCGGTATTGTCAGGCATGCTGGGCGCCGGCACGCTCTTGGCTCCGCAAGCAGCCTTGGCGGTGGACGTCAAGAAAATCGCCATCTTGACGCCCGAGGATCCCACCGATTACGGCTGGAACCAGCAGGGCGTCGATGCGGCGAAGGCCGTGGGTGCCAAGTATGGCATCGAGGTCATGCCGGCTACCGGTCTCGGCTATGGCGATGTGCGCCCCACTTTGCGCGAACTGGCCGGCGACGGCGCCAATCTGCTGATCGCCCATGCCAGCGGCTATAACACGGCGGCACCGGAGATCGGCGCCGAAACCAAGGTGGCTGTGGCGATCGTCGATCGCCCCGACGCCAACAAGCCCGGCGCCATTGCCGACTATACGCTGAGCGGCCATGAAGGTGCCTATCTCGCCGGGCGCCTCGCTGCGAAGATGACCCAGACCGGTGCGGTCGGCATCGTCGTCTCGGGCGAGCCGCCCTCCTGGAACTCGCAATCGGCTGCCTTCGCCGAGGGTGTCAAGGCCGAGAACGGCAAGGTCAAGATCATCTATGCCGTGATCGGGCCGGCCGCCTATTCCGACGCCGCAGGCGGTCGCCGGGTGACCGAGACGGTGATCGGCGCTGGCGCCGATATCATCTTCGGCCAAGGCGACGGCGCCAGCTTCGGCATGCTGCAGGCGGTTGAGACGACCAAGCCGGCGAAGGGCGACAAGGCCTATTTCATCGACGTGATCGGCGACAAGACGCCGATCGACAAGGGCAATCTGCTCTCCTCCGTGGTCTGGAACCTGGTGCCGGTCTATAGTGCCATGGTGGATGATCTCAAGGCCGATAAGTTCGGCACGCATAAATACGAGATCAGCCTGAAGGATGATTCCGTCCAGCTGCTGCATACCAAGCACATTCCGGATGATGTCTGGAAGCAGATTGCGGACCTGCGTCAGCAGATCATCGATGGCAAGATCAAGGTCGAGCCGATCTTCGACGCCCAGAAGGTGCGGGCGTTGATGACCTCGGTCGATGCAAAATAAGCCAGCTCGTCTGAAGAAGAGTGTGGAATCCGGATCGCCATGCGCTACCCTGCATGGCGATCCGATCGAGCGGGCGGTGAAATGGTCCACGAAACACCAATGGGGCGGCGCGAGGCTGTTCCGGCAATTGCTGTTGCCGGCATCACCAAGCGTTATCCCGGCGTCGTTGCCAATGACAATGTCTCGCTGGAATTTTATCCCGGCGAGATTCATGTTCTCCTGGGCGAGAATGGCGCCGGAAAATCGACGCTGATCGCCATGCTGGCAGGCATGCAGCAGCCGGATTCCGGCGAAATTCTGTTGCAGGGCCGTGCCGTCCGGCTGGGTTCGCCCCGCACCAGCCTGGATCACGGCATCGGCACTGTCTTCCAGCACGTATTGCTGGTACCCAGCCTGACGGTGATCGAGAACCTGATGCTGGGCGGGCCTTGGTGGCAACGCCTGCGCAAGGCACCGGCTCTGGCGCGCTTTCAGGAACTTTCGGCTCTTCTCGGTGTCAGCATCGATCCTGATGCCCAGGTGGGCCGGCTCTCGCTCGGCCAGCAGCAGCAGGTCGAGATCATGCGCGCTTTGTGGCGGGGCGAGCAGGTCCTGATCCTGGATGAACCGACCTCCATGCTGACGCCCCAGGGGGTGCGCGATCTTGGCGAGGTGCTGAAGCGCCTGCGGGAGAAGGGCGTCGCCATCATCCTTATCACCCACAAGATGCAGGAAGCCCATAGTTTCGGTGACCGCATTTCCGTCCTGCGCCTCGGTCGGTTCGTCGGCGCGATCGAGCCGGCGCAGCTTTCGCGAATGAGCCAGGCCGAGGTGACGGACAAGGTCATCCAGCTGATGTTCGGTTCGAGCGATCGCGGCAGCGCCGAAGTCGCGGCCCTGATCGGGGACCACCGTAACACCGCCCCGATCGATATGACGCAGGCGCCGCGCCTGATCGTCCGTCATCTCTCGACCAGCGCCGAGCGCGGCGAATGCCCGGTCCGTGATGTGAGCTTCGATTTGCGGCCCGGCGAGATTCTCGGCATCGCCGGCATTGACGGCAACGGCCAGAAGCACCTGGCGGAAGTACTCGCCGGGCAGCGGCCAGTCGCCGAAGGCGAGATCGTCATCAACGGCGAGGATGTGACGGATCGTGGCGTCGAGGCCCGGCGCCGGCTTGGCCTGCGCTACATCACCGATGAGCGTCTGGGCGAGGGGACAGTCGGAAGTTTTTCCGTCGCCACCAATCTCGTCCTCAAGGAAATCGGTCGGCCACCGCTCTGGCACAAGGGCTTAACCTTGTGGGACAAGGTGCATCTGCATGCGCGTGAGCAGATCCGCCAGCACGATATCCGCACACCGTCGGAACGTACGCCGATCGGCAAGCTGTCCGGCGGCAATATCCAGAAGGCATTATTGGCGCGCGAGCTCACCGAAAATGCCGGCATCGTTATTTTCAACAAGCCGACCTATGGCCTCGACCTCTACAATATCCGCCTGGCGCGCGAACGCATCCGCGAGAGTGCCGGCAGAGGCCTCGCCACGATCGTGATTTCGACGGAACTCGACGAGTTGCTGGAGCTGGCGGACCGGATCGGCGTGATGTTTCAGGGCAGGCTCATCGGCATCGTGGACAACGCACCCAATGCCGAACGCCAGATCGGCCTGCTGATGACAGGAGTGACGCCGGCATGAGCCTGGCTTCGGAAACGCAACTCGAAACGCTCGCCCCGCACCGGCCGGGCGGCAAATTCGCCCGGTCGATCGGCGGCGCGGTCCTTCGTATCCTGCTGCCTGTCCTGTTGGCTCTCGTGGTCGGCGGCATCATTCTTCTGGCGCTCGGCAAGAGTCCCTTCGCCTATTACAGCTATGTGCTGGAGCGGGGTCTGTTCAACTGGATCGGCTTCCAGGCGACGTTGACGCGGATGGTGCCGCTGCTGCTGATGGCGGCGGGATTGATCGTGGCCTTTCGTGCCGGCATCTGGAATCTGGGCGGCGACGGACAGTTTCTGCTGGCGGCGGTGGTCACCGCCGCTCTGGCGCCGGCCTTGATCCAGGTGATGCCGCGTTCGCTGATGATCGTCTGCTGCATCGTGGCATCGGTTGCGGTCGGCGCTATATGGGCGCTGCTGCCGGCTTTGCTGAAGGCGCGTTACGGCGTCAACGAGATCATCACTTCGCTGATGATGAGTTTCCTCGGCATCAGTTTCGCCAATGTGCTGGTCAAGCTGGTCTTCCGCGATCCGACGACGACGGTGCCGCAGACGCCGGACCTGCCGGTGGAGGATCGGCTGCCGCGGCTGTTCGACACGACGGTCCATGCCGGTATCCTGATCGCACTGGCAGTGATCGTCCTGGTGCATCTGATGATGACGCGCACCGCTTTCGGCCTCAAGCTGCAGATTGTCGGTGCCAATCCGCGCGCTGCCGTCCATGCCGGCTTGAATGTTGCCTGGCTCACGGTCGCCACCTTCGCTCTCAGTGCCGGCCTGATCGGGATGGCGGGGTCGGTTGAGATTCTTGGTGTCTGGGGGACCGTGCGGGCGGACTGGAATCCGGCCTATGGCATGATCGTCGTCCCGCTGGTTTTCCTGGCCCGTTTTAACGGCATCGGCGTGATCGGCTTCACGTTGTTCTTCGCCGTGCTGATGATCGGCGGTGAAAGTGCCGCGCGCCGGATCGGCGTGCCGCAGCATTATGTGCTGGTGCTGGTTGCCCTGCTGCTGCTGTTCCTGGCTCTGGTCGAGTATCTCGATCAACGCTGGCGCAAGCGTGTGAAGGATTGAGCCATGGATGTCCTTCTGACCCAGTCGTTCCTGACTTCACTCATCTTCGGTGCGGTGACGGCCGGTATGCCGCTGCTGCTGGCGGGGCTGGGCGAGCAGATCTCCGAAAAGGCCGGCGTCCTCAATATCGGCATCGAAGGCATGATGCTGTTCGGCGCCTATTGCGGCTTCGTCGCCGCCTATTACTCGGATTCCTTCTGGCTCGGCTATCTGTGCGGGGGTCTTGGCGGCATGGTGGTGGCTGGCCTGGTGGCTTTGCTCTGCATCCGTCTCGGCCTTAACCAGATCGTCATCGGCATTTCCCTGACCATCGGTTTCGAGGGCCTGACAGCGCTTCTGCATTACGTCCAGTTCAGCAAGACCTATCCGCGGCTGTCGCCGGCGCCGATCCTCGCCATTCCCGGCCTCGCTGATGTGCCGGTGCTGGGACGGGCGCTGTTTGCCCATAACCCGCTGGTCTATCTGGCGGTGATCCTGACCTTCTTCCTCGGCTGGCTGTTTCGTAAAAGCTATGTCGGCCTCAATCTGGAATCTGCCGGCAGCAAGCCCGCGGCCCTGGATGCGGCCGGCGTCAGCGTGCTGGCAACCCGTTCGGCAGCGGTACTGACGACCGGCTTTCTTGCCGGTGTCGGCGGTGCTTATATGGCCAATGTCGGTGCCGGCCTGTTCGTGCCCTTCATGACCAATGGCGCCGGCTTCATCGGCATCGTGCTTGCCATGCTGGCGCGCGGGCGGCCGGTCTGGGTACTGTTCGGGGCAGCGCTGTTCGGTATCAGCCTCGCCATGACCACGGCGCTGCAGGTTGCCGGCATCAATATACCGACCGATGTCGTGCAGATGCTGCCCTTTGCCATGGTGATGCTGGTGCTGGTGATCTTCGCCCGCCACAGCGTGTTGCCGCCGGCCTTGGGCCTGCCCTATGTGCGCGGGGAGCGCTGATAACGAAATTGATCGCGCGGGATTCGTTATCGGACCGGCGATCTGACCGAGACCGCAATAAAAAGCAAAGTGCGGCTGCTTGATGGGAGGGAGAACCATGTCGGATACGAAAGTCTATCTGCTCGACGGCGGCTCGCTGGTGATCGACGGATTTCACGCCTTCTGGAATCGCGGACCCGGCGGTGAGTTTCGCTTTCCCTGCTACTCCGTGCTGATCGAGCACCAGGATGGCCGCTACATCTTCGATACCGGCTACGACTACGATCACGTGCAGCGTGTCCTGCCCTTCGAGAAGCCAATGCAAAACCAGGAGCAGACGATTCCCGGGCAACTCGCGAAGCTTGGCCTGCGCACCGGTGATATTAATTACGTGATCAATTCACATTACCATTTCGATCATTGCGGCGGGAACAAGCATCTAGGCCAAGCCTGCACGATCTGTCACACCCGGGAGCTGGAGGCCTGCGGTTGCCCGCAGCCCTTCGAGCATCTCGGCTATTCGGATCTGACTTTCGCGCCGGATATCGCCCGCAAGCAGGGCAAGGCGCTGCCGGCCGATCCTGTGCTGGATATCTATACGCCGACCTTTCAGACACTGACGGGCGACCAGGAAATCGCCAAGGGCCTCTGGCTGTTTGAGACGCCGGGCCACACGGCTGGACATTACAGCTTGATGGTGGAGCTGAAGAACCGTCGCCCCATGCTGTTCACGGCCGATGCCTGCTACAGCAAAAAGAACATGGATATGATGTGCATTTCCAGCTTCCATCTGGATCCGGTGGCGAGCCTGAAATCCATGCAGCGCCTGAAGGATCTGGCGGCAAAGCACGACGCCGAGCTGTTCTATTCTCATGATCCGGAGAGCTTTGCCGGCTATCAGAAGGATGCCGCCTTCTATTCCTGATCGGATCGCTTGAAAGCCAGAAAGGGTCCGCTGGCCGGCGGACCCTTTCTTATTGCCGGGGCGACATTGCCCCGCGAGACATCGCTACCAGCGGATCATGCCGGCATCAACCGACAGGGCCTGACCGGTGATCCAATGTGCTTCTTCCGACGCGAAGAAGGCGACCGCGGGAACGATATCCTGCGGCTTGCCGTGGCCCTTGATCGCCTGCAGCATCTCGACGAAGTCGAAGGCATCCTTGTGCGGAGTCTTCTGTACCGTCTCGGTATCGGTGAGGCCGGGGCAGATGCTGTTGACGGTGATCTTGTAGGCGCCGAGCTCTGTCGCCAAGGCCCGGCTGAAGGTCAGGACGCCGCCTTTCGAGGCAACGTAATGCGCCATATTGGGCGTGCCGGCGAAGATCGAGTTGGAGCTGATATTGACGATGCGGCCGTAATTGTTCTTGCGCATCATGTCGGAGCCGCCCCGGCACATCAGATAGAGGCCGTCGAGATTGACGCGCATGACGCGGCGCCATTCCTCGAAGGTCAGCTGGTCCCAGGGCACGAAGGGGACGATGCCGGCGGCATTGATCAGGATATCGAGCTTGCCGGCAGCCTTTTCCACTTCGGCGTAGAGCCTGGCAACCGATTGCGGGTCGCCGATATCGCATTCCACGCCAAAGGACGCCCCGCCGATGGCCTTGGCCGTTGCCATGGCACCGCCGCCATTGAGGTCGACGGCGACGACGCGCGCACCTTCCTTGCCCAGTCGCTCGGCGATGGCGCGGCCAATCCCCTGGGCGGCGCCGCTCACGATCGCGACCCGGCCGTCAAATCTATGCATGATGTTCCTCCCGATGATGTTTGTTGCTTATCGACTTTGCTGCAAATCTTTCAGGCATCCGGTCACGCCTTTTTCGCGGCGTCGATTACCGTCATGGCGGCATCGATTCCGGCGGCCAGATCCACCCGCTGTCCAAGCTGCCGGAGGGCGCCGCCTATCGCCGTTATGGCAATGACCGCGTAAAGCGGCTCGGCGACCGGGCCCATATGACCGATGCGGATGAGCTTGCCCAGCGTCTCGCCGCGGCCGGCGGAAAAGGCAACGCCGTAAAACTTCTTGGCGGCGGCCAGAATGGCGCTGTCCGTCAGACCTTCGGGCACGCGGATGGCGGTCGTGGTCGGCGAGGCGATCGCCTCGGTCTTGGCCCAGAGCTTCACGCCCATGGCCTGCATCCCGGTGCGGCATGCCTTGGCCGTCAGGGCATGGCGCTGCCAGACATTCTCCGCGCCTTCATCGAGATACTGGTCGATCACGGCATCGAGGCCATTCACTTCGGCCACTGACGGCGTGAAGGGGAAGGGCCGTTCCTTGCTCCAGGCGTCGCGCCAGTCGAGATAGGACAGGACGGAAGCGCGGGGTGCCTTCGGGTTAGCGGCGATATGCTCCCAGGCCCGGTCACTGACGGCGACGATGGTGACACCGGGTGCACCGCCCAGGCATTTGCCAGGACCGGTGATGAAAATATCCGCCTGGCAATCCGCGGGATGAATGTCCATGCCGCCGAAGGAAGAGACCGCATCGATCAGCAGCAGGGCGCCATGCTTGCGGACGATGGCGCCGATCTCGCGGGCGGGGTTGATGGTGCCGGACGGCGTGTCGTGATGGACCAGCGACACGACCTTGATGTCCGGCCGGCGCTTGAAGGCCGCCTCGACCGCGGCCGGATCGATGGCCTCATTATAGGGAACCTCGATTTCCAGCAGTTCCTTGTTGTAGCGCGCCGACCAGTAGCCGAAGCCCTTGCCATAGACTCCGGAGGCGAGATTGAGGACGACGTCATCCGGACCAATCAGCGAAGCAGCGGCGGCCTCGATGGCGGCGGCCGGCTCGTAATGGAGGATCAGTGCCGGTTCCTTGATTCGCAGGGCCGTTGCGCATTTGCGCGCCACCTCCTCGTAGAAGCCCTGAAAGTAAGCGTCATAGTCATATTGGATCGGACTCGAGAGGGCCCGAAGCACCCGCGGATAGGCGGCTACTGGTCCCGCCGACAGCGTGAATATCGGCTCTTTTTCGAGGTTTCTTTTCATGTTGTTCCATCTCCCCACCGATTTGGTTCACGGCATGATAGACTCGCGGCTGAAAAAGTGAAATCAATATGCACCAGTCGGCGATATTGGTTCTGGGGCAGTGTGATGTCTGGGGAAGATTGGTTTGATTTCGTCGTAATTGGTTCAGGAACGGCGGGTTCGGTCCTGGCGACTCGGCTCAGCGAGGATCCTGATCTCAAGGTCGCGCTGATCGAAGCCGGCGGCGGTGCCACCGATCCGGCCATTGCCGATCCGCTGCAATGGCCGTTTTTCCAGGGCAGCGCCATCGATTGGGGCTACAGGACCGTGCCGCAGCCCCACACGGCGGGCCGGGTTCATGACTGGCCGCGCGGGCGGGTCATGGGCGGCTCGACGGCGATCAATGCCATGGCGCATGTACGCGGCCATCCGGCTGATTTCGATGCCTGGGTCGCCGCTGGCTGCGCGGGCTGGGGCTATCAAGACCTGCTGCCCTATTTCATCCGTTCCGAAACATCAGCCTATGGCCCCTCCGAGCTGCATGGGGCTGATGGCCCTCTCCATCTCATCCAGCCGACCGAGCCGCATCCGATCACCCGCTGCTATATGGCGGCGGGCGAGCGCGCCGGGTTTCCGGCGATCGCCGAGCATAATGGGCGCAGCATGGTGGGGCCGACGGTCAATACCCTGACCATAAAAGGGGGTCGCCGGCAGACCATCGCCGATGCCTATCTCGATCGCGCTGCCGGGCGGCCCAATCTGACGATCCTCGCCGAGCACAGGGTGGAGCGGCTGGATTTCGCTGCGGGGGGCCGCTGCAGCGGCGTCACGCTGAGCCATAAGGGTGCCGTGCGGCAACTCGGCGCGGGGCGGGGCATCATTCTGGCGGCCGGGGCGATCGGCTCCGCCACCCTGCTTTTACAGGCCGGCATCGGTCCTGCCGAGGATCTCGGCGCCGTCGGCATTGCCGTGCGCCACGACCTGCCGGGCGTCGGCCGTAATCTGCACGATCATCTGCTTGCGGGCGGCAATGTCTATCGCGCGCGCCGCCCGGTGCCGGCGTCACGCTATCAGCATTCGGAATCGCTCATGTACCTGCCGCGCGACGGGGCCGACCGCAATGCCGCGCCGGAAAAGGTCCTGGCTTGCGTGGTGCTGCCGGTAGTGACGGAAGCTTTCGAGCGTCCGGCAGCGGGCGAGGCCTATACCATCATGTACGGCTTCACCCATCCGCGCAGCCGCGGCAGCATCCGCCTCGCCTCGGCCGATCCGCGGGCGATGCCCCTGATCGATCCCAACTATCTCGCCGAAGCCTATGACCGGGAGGTCTATCTGGAAGCGCTGGAGACGGCGCGCCAGTTCGGCCATTCACCCGATCTCGATGACTGGCGCGATCGCGAAATCCTGCCCGGCCCCGATTGTGGCAGCAAGGCGGAGTTGCTCGCTTTCCTGCAGAAAGCGGCTTATACGCATCATCACCCGGTCGGCACCTGCAAGATGGGCGACAGCCGCGACGCCGATGCTGTGGTCGGGCCGGATCTCCAGGTCCGTGGCATCGAGGGACTGTATGTTATCGATGCCTCGGTCATCCCACGGATCACCACCGGCCCCGTCAATGCGGCGATCATTGCCATCGCCGAGAAGGCGAGCGATCTGTTGCGCGGCCGTCAACCGATCAGACCCGGCAACGGGGTTCACAGCGCTCAGCAATCAGCGGTCACAGCATGATGCTCTCTTTTGTCTTCGTCCCGCACCTGAAGGTTCCTTGCATTAGGCACGCCACGGCAGCTTTCTGCCTCGCCCTGACGATGGGCTTTTATCTCACTTCCGGTGCGGCACAGGCAGCGGATGATCTGAAGACCACGCTGGTGATCCGCAACGACGGCAGCGAGCCGCTGAAATGCATGATCCTGTTCGGCCATTGGGTGACCCTGGACATCGCCGACATTCCCGCCGGCGGCAAAGGACAGGTGGAGATCATGCGGGCGGCCAAGGACGGGGCGCTCTATGTGCCACGCTTCGACGGCCGCCACATGATGGTCGAACGTATCGCCTGCGGGCGAGCGACAGGCTGGTGGGAAAGCCTGGGCGATATTCCCCTCCTGGGATTGCGCGCCACCGCCATGCCATCTAGCGAAACACATTGCCGGCTGCAGGAACGCGCCCAATGCAGCGAACCGCAGGCGCCGGGAAAACTATAGGGCTGGGAACCATAGGCTGTTGTCCGTGGGCGGGATGCCTGCCCATCCGACCCTTTCATGTCATGGCCGACCACCGGTAAGAGGGTTGTCCTAACTGGCTGAAATAACGCTATTCTTTCGACCATGGACGGCAATCGACCTTAGCTCTGCCGGCGGCGGGCGCAGGCTGTCCAACTGGCGGCGCTTTCATGCTGGCCAGTCGGGACATCTGCTCCTAAAAAGGCACAGCAAATCATACCGATCATTTCCGACGAATTGAGTGTCCGAGGTAAAAATGTCCCGTCCAATTGCCCTGCACGATCTGACCAAATTGAGCGCGTCGGAACGCGCCACGCTGCTCGTGCGCGCCGAGGAAGACCTGTCGCTCTATATCGAGCGAGTGAGGCCGATCCTGGCGGCGGTGAAGACCGAAGGCGATGCGGCACTGGTGCGCTTTGCCCAGCAATTCGATCGGGCGCCCGCCAGCTTCACTGCGACCGCGCTGAAGGTCACCAAGGCCGATGTCGACGCCGCCTATAAGGCTGTTTCAGCCGAGGTCATTGCCGCCATCGAATTCGCCGCCGACAACATCCGGCGCTATCACCAGGCGCAGATGCCGGAAGAGATGTGGATGAAGGAGATCCAGCCGGGCGTGATGACGGGCGAACGTTGGAACGCAATCGATTCCTGCGCCTGCTATATCCCGCGCGGCAAGGGTTCATTTCCCAGCATGGTGACCATGTCGCTGATCCCGGCGGTGGTTGCCGGCGTGCAGCACCTGATCGTGCTGACGCCGCCGGGCCCCGACGGCAAGGCCGATGCCGCAACCCTGGTTGCTGCCCGCATTTCCGGTGTGGAAGAGGTCTATCTGGTGGGCGGCGCTCAGGCGATCGCCGCTGCGGCCTATGGCACGGCGACGGTGCCAAAAGTGCACAAGATCGTGGGCCCCAGCAATTCTTACGGTGTTGCCGCCAAGCGCCTGCTCAGCGACGTTATCGATCCCGGTTTCATCGCGGGGCCATCGGAATCCATCATTCTCGCCGATGAGACTGCAAATGGCGCCCTGGCAGCACTCGATTTGCTGATCGAGGCGGAGCACGGGCCGGATTCATCGGCCTTCCTGGTGACCAATTCGCGCCAGGTGGCTGAAGCTGCCATCGCCGCCATTCCGGAATTCTACAAGAAGATGTCAGAGACGCGCGTCGGCTATTGCGACGAAGTGTTGAGCGGCACGCGCGGCGGTGTCGTCTTGGCGCCTGACATGCAAGCGGCTTTCGACTTCGTCAATGACTACGCGCCGGAGCATCTGATGGTGCATGCGGCGGAACCGTTCGAGCATCTCAGCGGCATCCGCAACGCCGGCGAGATTCTGCTGGGTGCTCATACGCCGAACACGCTCGGCAATTACGTGCTGGGGCCCAATGCCATCCTGCCGACGTCGGGTGCCGCGCGGACAGCATCGCCGCTCTCGGTCTTCGATTACCTGAAGCGGACGTCGCTCGCTTACGTCACGCCGAAGGGCTATCCGCAGATGGCCAAGCCCGCCAAGGCACTGGCCGACTACGAGGGCTTCGACGCCCATGCCAATGCCGTCTCGGATCTGCGGGAGCAGATAAAGAAGGCCTGATCCGACCAGGTGTTGATCCGGCGCCTCTTCAATAAGATTGAGGGCGGTTCACGTTTCAGGTGGAAGCCTGCAGGCTTGCACCTGAAACGATCGTGCTTCTAAAGCGGTGCTGGATCGATGAAGCGCTTGATGACGTTCTCGGTGATGCGGCTGACATTGTTGTCATAGCCGTTATGGGCGAAGCTGCCGGCCCATGAGATCGAGCTCGTCGAGAAGACGGCACCGCCCTTCGGCGTTTCGAAGAAGGTCATGTCACACCGCACCATCGGGCAATTCTCGCCATTGACGGCGGAATGGGAGTGGTTGAACTCCTCCTTGACCCAGTGATAGCTGGCGGGAAATTCCGAGGCGACGGCGACGACCAGCGTGTGCGGCGGCGTGCCGAGCTGCGGATCGGCACGGTCGATTTCCCAGCCGGCGGCACCGCCGCCGATCAGGCCGAAATCCCCGATCTTCTCATCCTTGCCGATCCCTTCGAAGATGAAGGCCGCGCGTGGATCGAAGCTGTCCGCCGTGCGCTCGTACCAGCTTGAGATGTCGAAGCCCTGGGCGGTGAAGCCGGTGCCGACCAGGCCCTGCGGCGGCTGGCCGTTGCGGCGCCACAGGCCGGAATATTCGCCGGTGAAGCTCATGTAATATTCACCGTCTTCCGAGATCCAGCCGCGCATGCCGTCTTCGGCGCGGCGGTGTTCCATGACGCCGGGCAGGGTCGGGTGATAGGCGATCCGCCAATAGAAGCCGTTGGCGCCGAGATAGATGAGGCGGCCGCCCTGGTTGGTGAAGTCGCGCACACTCTGCATCATCTTCGCGGTGTAGTATTCGGGATGTGTCCCCGTCATCACGCAGCGATAGCGGTTGAGCAGCTCGGCGCCTTCCGCCTCCATGTCATCATCGGTGATGACGTCATAGGCGATGCCCTTTTGCTCTAGCCAGTCGGTGATATGGGTATCGGCATTGAACTGCCACAGTTCTGCGCGCGGCCGCATATTGATGACGGGGCGCAGGCGCGATGAATAGCACACACCACTGCCATCAGTATGGCTGTCATAGGTCGACAGGCCGAAGCTGAAATTCTCTTCCAGATAGCGATCCCCGGCGCTCAGCGTCGTGAACTTGTTGGTGGATAGCTCGTCGAAGGTCCAGCTGCTCGCCATCTGATGGTTGGAATAGGCAAGGTAGCTCGCCGTTGGAATGAGCAGCGCCAGAGGCGCCGTTGCCTTGCCGCGCGGCGGCCGCACATAGAACGGGATCATGTCGTCGATCTCGCCCTGCGGACCCTGCTGGCGCAATTCGGCGCAATAGATGCCGCTCTTCAGGTCGGCCGGAATCTGCAGCGTGAAGTCGGTTTCCCAGCCGCAGTCATAGAGGTCGTCATCGTGGAAATGGATGGCGCCATAATGCGCCGGCTTCGCCTGCCAGTTCATCTCGCTGGCATCCCAGTTCCAGCCCTTCATGGCCCGTGTCGGCAGGTTGACGGTATGGCCATGGCGGCCGTGACCGGAGACGTCGACGATTTTCGTGCCGGTGACATCCTGCACGAAGTCCCAGACGGCGATGGCCGGCGCCTTTGGCGCAACACCCGGTTTCAGGGCCGTTAAGGCCGTGGCGTCGAGGGCATCGGTGAGCACCCGAGGGCTGTCGATCTTGCCGTTGTAATGGGCGGTGGCGACATTGTCGTCGATCCAGGCGGCGATCATGAACTTGCCACCCTTGCCTGCATGCTGGCCGAGGGCGAATTTGGCTTCCGTCATCGCCACGCGCGGCTGGCGCGGATAGTCGAGCTGCCGGTCCTGCCGCAGGATGACATGACCGCTCGCCAGATCGCAGCTGACGGCGACATGATACCAGTGACGCGACAAGAGAGGCGTCGAGAGGCGCACCGGCGCGACATCGTCGACGCGGAAGCTAAGATGGCCCTCGCCATCGATATAGAGCGCATAGCCGCGTTGAGTATCGGCGTCGAAATTGCCGAGAATGGCCTGCATCTCGCCATTGCCCGGCAGGGTCGGCCAGATCATCGCCTCAAGTGTGATGCCGGGCTGGACGAAGGCGGCCGAATCCTCGATGACGGCATAGGAGCCGTGGCGCATCGGCTGCCAGCGGGCTGGATAAGAACCGTCGATCGGCGTTACGACAGGCTCGGTCTTGAGACCTGGACCGTCCTTGGTGTCGTCGCCGCAGATCAGCCGGACGATGCGGGCCGAATAGCTACCGGGCAGGGGAGAACTGACCTTGAAGTCGATCTTGTCGCCGGGCGCAACACTGACTTTGTCGGTATAACCGAGAATACGCTTAGGTAATTTGCTCATGGACTGGTCTTTCCGGTGCGGAAAAAGGGACGCGCGGCCGCTTACTCGATGGGGCAATCTTCGCCGCTGACCTCGCGCCATCTGGCGCGGAAGCAGGCCCAAAGCGCGTCTTCATAGCGATGGAAGGCTGGCCCATCGACCGTCACGGCCGTGCCGCGACGCTCGCCGAGACGGCCCAGATGCCATTCCTTTTCCGGCACCGTGCAGACGATGATAGCGCGACCACGAACGCCGCCCCAACGCAGCCGCTGCAGCAGCTTCTGCAGATCCGAGCTGGGATAGGGGTTAAGCGGATTGGCCTTATAGGCAGCCGCCAGATCAGCCCGGCTGCGATCGATCTTGAACACGTTTCCTCTCCCCTGACTGCGCGTTCATTTCTTTACTTGCAGCGCATCATAGAGAGCAAGCAGCCCTTCTGTCGATGCGTCACGTTTGGCGCCTGTGCCGGAGAGGATATCGCCTGCCAATTGCTTGCCGAGCTCGACGCCCCATTGGTCATAGGAATTGATGTCCCATATGATGCCCTGCACGAAGATCTTGTGCTCGTATAGGGCGATCAGCATGCCGAGATGATAAGGGTCGAGCTTGCGGATGAGGATCGTATTGCTGGGACGATTGCCGCTGAAGGTGCGGAACGGCACCAGCCGCTCGACCTGATCGGCGGCGATGCCGGCGGCGCCCATCTCGCGGCGCACTTCATCGGCCGTCTTGCCGAGCATCAGCGCCTGGGTCTGAGCGAAGCAATTAGCGGCCAGCAGGCGATGGTGGTCGCTGAAGGCGCCCTGATCCTGCACCGGCAGAATGAAGTCGCAAGGGATGAGATGCGTGCCCTGGTGGATCAGCTGATAGAAAGCGTGCTGGCCATTGGTGCCGGCCTCACCCCAGAGGATCGGGCCGGTCAGGGTCTCGACCGGCTTGCCCGCTCGGGTGACGCCCTTGCCGTTGCTCTCCATGTCGGCCTGCTGCAGATAGGCAGCGAGGCGGGCGAGGTCCTGGGCATAGGGCAAGATGGCGATGCTGCTCGCCTTCCAGAAATTCGCATACCAGACGCCGATCAGGCCGAGGATGACCGGCAGGTTGCCTTCCAGCGGCGCTTCGGCGAAATGCCGGTCCATGGCATGAGCGCCGGCCAGCATGTTGGTGAACTCGCTCCAGCCCACCGCCAGCAGGATCGGCAGGCCGATCGCCGACCACAGCGAATAGCGTCCGCCGACCCAGTCCCAGAACTCGAACATGTTGTGTTGGTCGATGCCGAAGGCGGCGACGCCTTTGCCATTGGTGGAGACGGCGACAAAATGCTTGGCGACGGCGCCCTCGGTGGTGATTTTCGCCGTCAGCCATTTGCGGGCACTGTTGGCGTTGGTCATCGTCTCCTGGGTGGTGAAGGTCTTGGAGGAGATGATGAACAAAGTCTCCTCGGCATTGACTTGGTCGAGCACCGCTTCCAGATGCGCGCCGTCGACATTGGAGACGAAATGGAAGGTCAGCTCCGGATGGCGGAAGCGGCGCAGGGCCTGCACCACCATGGCGGGGCCGAGATCCGAACCGCCGATGCCGATATTGACCACGTAACGGATGCGCTTGCCGGTGGCGCCGCGCCAGGTGCCGTCGCGCACCTGCTCGCTGAAGACCCGCAGCTTTTCGAGGACGCCATTGACCAGCGGCATCACGTCCTGCCCATCGACCTTGATCGGCCGGTTGGACCGGTTGCGGAGCGCGACATGCAGGACGGCGCGGTTTTCCGTGATGTTGATCTTGTCGCCGGCGAACATGCGGTTACGCCAGGTCTCGAGATCGGCGCCCCGGGCGAGGTCGAAGAGCAGTGGCAAGGTTGCGTCAGTCAGCCGGTTCTTGGAAAAGTCCAAAAGGAGATCGCCCTGGCCCGTCGCGAGACGCGCCTGCATCTTCTGGAACCGCGCGGGGTCCTGCGCAAAGAGGTCGCGAAGATGCGTTTTCTCGATGTCGCGCTGGTGCTGGTCGAGAAAGGCCCAGGCAGCGGAATGGCTGAGGTCGGTGCTGGCGTCTGTCATGTTATCACATCGGGTTGCTGGCGGCCGGATTGCCGCTTGATGCCGATCACATGCTCGGCAATGTCTATGAGATCGGCAAGAGCCGATTGCGGATTCTCGGCCTGGCGCGCCGGATCGGGCTGATAGCTCTCGAGATAAAGTCGGAGCGTCGCCCCTTCCGTGCCGGTACCGGAGAGACGGACGACGATGCGAGCGCCGTCTTCGAACATCAGGCGGATGCCTTGCTTGGCGCTGACCGAACCGTCGACCGGGTCATGATAGGTGAAATCATCTGCCGCGCGCAGATTGCGGCTGCCGAATTGCTTGCCGGCCAGCGAACCGAGACCGCTGCGCAACTGATCGATCATGCGATTGGCAACGGCGGTGTCGAGCGCTTCGTAATCGTGCCGCGAATAATAATGGCGGCCAAAGCGGCGCCAATGGTCGCGCAGGATCTCGGTCACCGGCTGGCCGCGCACCGCCAGGAGATTGAGCCAGAAGAGCACGGCCCAGAGCCCGTCCTTCTCGCGCACATGGTTCGAACTGGTGCCATAGCTCTCTTCGCCGCACAAAGTCACCTGATGGGCGTCGAGCAGATTGCCGAAGAATTTCCATCCCGTCGGCGTCTCGAAACAGGGAA